>TARA_B110000879_G_scaffold61947_1_pt1 | contig 12674 bp, 7 predicted proteins | sample TARA_B110000879 | Tara Oceans TARA_B110000879 (sample SAMEA4398094) | marine metagenome | biome: Polar Biome; feature: [SRF] surface water layer (ENVO:00010504); material: water (ENVO:00002006), including particulate matter (ENVO:01000060) such as... | depth 5 m
ATACGGAGAAATTTGGCTATGATAAGCCTAATATCGAGTTTGTAAAAGGCAACATTGAAGAGTTGGATAAGCTGGGACTAGAAAAAGGAAGTTTCGATTTAATTATTTCCAATTGCGTGGTAAATCTTGCCAAAGACAAACAAAAAGTATTGGATGATGCTTTTGATTTATTAAAACCAGGAGGAGAAATGTACTTCTCAGATGTTTATAGCGATCGTAGAGTTTCACAAGAATTACAAAATGATCCCATCCTTTGGGGCGAATGTTTGAGCGGAGCATTGTATTGGAACGACTTTTTGAATTTTGCTAAAAAAGCTGGATTTACGGATCCACGAGCGGTAGAGAATAAGCCCATTTCAATTGAGAACAAAGAGTTAGAAGAAAAAGTGGGAGACCTAAAGTTCTTCTCAGTTACCTATCGTTTGTTTAAAATTGAAGGCCTAGAATCGGACTGTGAAGATTACGGTCAGGCACTCACTTATAATGGTGGAATTACTGGTCAAGAGCACGGTTTTGAATTAGATGATCATCATTATTTTCCAAAAGGAAAAGTAATGTCAGTTTGCGGAAATACTTACAAAATGACACATGATACCCGATTCAAATCCTGCTTCACTTTTTACGGAACTTGGGATACCCATTATGGAATATTTGAAGGTTGTGGTGGCGCGATGCCTTTTGCAACAGCTGGAATTGCTGCAGCCGAAGATTGCTGTTAGCTGATTTAAAGTAAATCGTTTAGCTAATTCACACTAAAAATTAAGAGACTACAGCTGGCTTAATTACATTTGCTGCCCTCGATTGTATTAAGAGCACATGTCTATTACCAAAGAAGAATTCAACACCAGTTTTACCACTTGGCCGCAATTGGCTGAGGTTCAAAATCATTGCAAAGAAATTGAATATCCGCTTGTCCATTTAAAAGGATTTAGAGGAAGTGCATCTCAATTTTTTGTTGCTGCATTAGCAAAGCAAGTTCATGGCATTCATGTAGTTGTGCTTAATGATAAAGAGAATGCAGCTTATGCACTGAATGATTTACAAGATCAATTGAGTAAAGATAAAGTGCTCTTTTTTCCTTCCCCGTTCAAGTATCCATACAAACAAGAATCGGTAGACAATACCAATGTGTTGATGCGTGCTGAAACACTGGATATGATTGTCAAAAAACCGTCATGGTTGGTGGTGGTGACTTATGGAGAAGCCCTAAGCGAAAAAGTAGTCACGAAGAAGGAGCTTAAAAAGAACATTCTTGAATTAAAAGTTGGAGATGAAATCACGATTGATTTTATCAATGAATTGCTTTATGAATACCACTTCGAGCGCGTTGATTTTGTAACCGGACCCGGCCAATTTTCAATTCGTGGAGGTATTGTAGATATTTTTTCCTTTGCGAATGATGATCCTTATCGAGTAGAGTTTTTTGGAGATGATATTGATTCGATACGAACCTTTGATCCTGCGAGCCAACTGTCGAAAAAGAACTACAATAAAATCCATATTTTACCTAATATTCAGGATAACGATTTGATGGTGTCGAGGGAAGGATTTTTGGATTTTCTTCCAGCCAATTCTTACCTATGGCTCAAGGAACGAGAAGTTTCAAAAGAGCAGGTAAAGAAGTCATTTGACATTGCAACCGAAGCCTACAACAAACTCTCAAAGGATACTGTTCAGTCTAATCCTGAAGCGCTTTACATAAAGCCTGAATTTTTTGATTTAGGATTGGAGAAACATAGAGTATTGGAGTACGGTGGAACTTTTGAAACTTCAGCTACCAAAACAGTAGAATTCCATCAAAAACCACAGCCTACTTTCAACAAGAAATTTGATTTATTGGCAAAGGATTTACACGCCAATAAAAAGGACCGATTTACCAATTTTATTTTATCGAGTCAACCCAAACAAATGGTACGTTTACATGCCATTTTTGAAGACATTGATGCTGAGGTAGAATTCTCTCCAATTCTTCAAACTGTCCATGAAGGATTTATCGATACGGACTTAAAAATTGTTTGTTATACCGATCACCAGATCTTTGAACGCTACCATCGGTTTAGATTAAAAGAAGGGTTTAATAAAGCCAAACAAGCCATTACCTTAAAAGAGTTGACTAGCCTTCAAAAAGGCGATTACGTTACGCATATTGATTACGGTGTTGGCCAATTTGACGGGCTACAAAAAATTGAGAATGATGGTAAGGAGCAAGAAGCTATTCGACTCCTTTATAAGGACGGTGATATCCTGTACGTAAGCATTCATTCTTTGCATCGAATTGCCCGGTTTTCTGGTAAAGATGGTACAGCTCCAACTATGAATAAGCTGGGGACTCAAACTTGGAAAATCCTCAAACAAAAGACTAAAAAGAAGGTCAAAGAAATTGCTTACGATCTTATTAAATTGTACGCAAAACGTAAAGCTGCTCCAGGCTTCACCTATTCTCCTGATAATTATTTGCAGCACGAATTAGAGAGTTCATTCATTTACGAAGATACTCCTGACCAAGAAAGCGCAACGATTGATGTAAAGAAGGATATGGAAAAGCCGCATCCAATGGATCGATTGATTTGCGGAGATGTAGGTTTTGGGAAAACGGAAATTGCTATTCGAGCAGCGTTTAAAGCGGTTAATGACAGCAAGCAAGTTGCAGTATTAGCGCCAACTACTGTGTTGACTTACCAGCATTGGAAAACCTTTACAGAACGATTGGGAGACCTGCCCTGTAACGTTGATTACATCAATCGATTTAAAACCGCTAAAGAGCAAAAAGAGACTTTGAAAAATCTTGCTGAAGGCAAAATTGATATCATAATTGGAACTCACCGAATCGTTGGAAAAGATGTCAAGTTCAAAGATTTGGGTTTAATGATTATTGATGAAGAGCAGAAGTTTGGAGTAGGTGTTAAAGACAAACTCAAAACCATCAAAGAAAACGTCGACACATTAACATTGACTGCAACACCGATTCCAAGAACCCTGCAGTTTTCATTGATGAAAGCTAGGGATTTGAGTGTTATTAATACGCCACCACCAAATCGTCAACCGGTAGAAACGATTTTGAAGCCATTCAATGAAGAAACCATTCGTGATGCGATTTACTATGAAGTGAGTAGGGGCGGACAAGCTTTTGTGGTGCATAACCGAGTTGAAAACATTAAAGAGGTTGCAGGAATGATTCAGCGATTGGTTCCTGAGGTGCGTATTGGAATTGCACACGGCCAATTGGACGGTCATGAACTGGAAAAAACCATGTTTGGCTTTATGGAGCATGAGTTTGATGTTTTGATTGCAACGACTATTATTGAATCGGGATTGGATATTTCAAATGCAAATACGATAATCATAAACAACGCACATAACTTTGGATTGAGTGATTTGCACCAAATGCGGGGTAGAGTAGGTCGAAGTAATCGAAAAGCATTTTGTTATTTGCTTTCTCCACCAATGAGTTCGTTGACACCTGAAGCTCGAAAAAGAATGACGGCTATTGAGCAGTTTTCAGATTTAGGATCAGGATTCAATATTTCTATGCGCGATTTAGATATTCGCGGAGCTGGAAACCTATTAGGTGGAGAGCAAAGTGGATTTATGTCCGATATTGGTTTCGAAACCTATCAGAAGATATTGGATGAAGCCATTCATGAATTGAAAGAAAACGAGTTTAAAAACCTGTTTAAGGAAGAGGAACTGGAGTTGCAAAACTTTGTAATGGACTGTCAGTTAGATACTGACTTGGAGATTTTGATTCCTAACAGTTATGTGCGAAATGTAAACGAGCGCTTGCAATTGTATCGCGAACTTTCGGATGCAAAAACTGAAAATCAATTGGAGAAATTTGAGAAGGACATGGTCGATAGATTCGGGCCAATTCCTGAAGAAACGCATCAACTAATTAGCGGTGTTCGATTACAATGGTTGGCTGAAAAGCTCGGTATTGAAAAGGTTGTTTTGAAAAATAAAAAACTCTTGTGCTATTTGGTATCCAATCAAAAGTCACGATTTTACCAATCCAATCAATTTCATTTTATTGTTCAATATGTTCAAAAGAACCCTGCAAAAACTCAAATGAAAGAGCGTAAGGAACGCTTGTATATTGTTTTTGAAGGAGTTGAAACTTTAGAGGATGTGTTAGGGATTATTGAGCCTATGAAGGTTTAACCGGCCAACCAAACCAATCCAAATAACACAAGCATGGTTCCCTCTACTAGCAAAGAATAATAATACTCCGAGCTGTCTTTTTTGCATAAAGTAATTACCCAGCCTGCAAAGATTGCTGCAACTAAATGAGCCACACTCATGTAGGCACTCTGGCTAAACAATACCAAGACAATAAAAGAGAAACAGGCCAAGCACAACAAGGAAACTTGCTTTGCTTTGTCAATTCCAAGCATCATAGGGATTGTGTTTAACGTACTGCCTTTGTCAAATTCTAAATCTCGAATATCGAAGGGGATGGTAATCGCAAAAATGAAGAAACAACGACTCAAGAAATAATAGAATAATGCGGGTTGAGTATACAATTCAAAAGACTCGTACAAGGGCAAATACACACTTACATAGCTTACGGTGATACTGATCAAAAACACCTTAGCAAACGGCACGTCTCTGAGTCTCCAAAATTTGCCTTTTCGTTTAATGATGGGCATACTGTAACCCAAAGCAATTAAGGCGGGAACACATATAGGCGCTATAAATACCGTGCCTAATAGCAATGCTAAAACCAGACCGCAACTGCCGGAAAGTACGATAAGAAAAAATAAAAAGGTCTTGTATTTCTTTGCCCAAACATGCCGAGCAGATAAACTAGATTCATTGATTTGGGACAAGCCAACTATCCGATGCAAATTGTAGATAAACAAAGTGCTACAATAGATAAAAAACACCAATTTGTAATTTACAGGAAGGTCAAAAATGAGGTAAGAAACAATGCTGATAGCACTTACTGGAGCAGCAACATATAAGTTGCTGTATAGAAGGAAGTCGGTTACGTTTTTTAATAGGTTTTTCACGAATCGCTCGCTGCTATAGTTAATCCTATTACCCCACCAACTGCGGTCCCCACAACAGATCCCAAAATAGAGTGTAATATTTTTTTCATTCTAGCTGATTTTTTATAGCCTGATACGTAAGCAGCTTGATTCATTGGTTCGCCACCATTTGCTTTTAAGTTAGATGGCATGTTTCCTTTGGTCAAACTTCCAATAAGAGCCCCGGGGATTGGAGCAAGAATAACAATTGCTAATTCTTGATTTCCTGCGAGCGCAGCCAATATGCCACTTACAGCAAATGAAGTTATAAGCGGTATCGTGATTTTATGTTCAACTCTGCCGTCTTGCTGACCTTTTAAATAAAGACGCATTTCTTTTATAGAGTATCCTGTTTCACTGCTATCGGGATTGTACCAAATAGTTTCTTCGCCATTTTGAGTAATCGAAAAAACGCTACTCTTATCAACTAGAACAATTTTGATTTTACCGTTTTTCTTAGTGATTTCAACCACTATTTCTTCTGGTGACTGATCCAGTTGAGCGCCAATCAGCTCTTGTCCACCTAGCATTAAAAAGGTTTGGTTTATCTGGGCAAACCCTTCAATCGATAACAGTAAAAGAAGTAGAAACGAAGAAAATTTTTGAATCATTTTACTTTCTTTTTTGAATTTTCAAAAGTAAGTAAACAAAATGCCGACTTTCTGGTCTTAAAGCTTTACAGTGTACTCTGAGATTAGACCTATATTTGCTGTCTTTTTTTAGTAGATAAAAACCTTTACATAAATGGAAAATTTTAAAGGAAGACATATTGGCCCACGAGGCAATAATGTTTTAGAAATGCTTGAAGTCATTGGTGCAGATTCAATTGACAGTTTAATAGATGAAACCATTCCCGTTCAAATTCGGTTGAAATCCGACTTAGATATTCCTGAAGGAATAAGCGAGTTCGAGTACTTAAAACACATTGATAAAGTAGGAGCAAAAAACAAAGTTTTCAGATCTTATATTGGTCAAGGGTATTACGGAACAATAACTCCTTCAGTAATCAAACGGAATATGTTTGAAAATCCAGGTTGGTATACGGCATATACACCCTATCAAGCAGAGATTTCTCAAGGTAGATTAGAAGCGTTACTTAATTTCCAAACGGTATGTTCTGAACTTACAGGAATGGAATTGGCAAATGCTTCTCTATTAGATGAATCTACGGCAGCTGCAGAGGCAATGATTTTATTGTACCATGCAAGAAGTCGAGCTGATCAGAAAGCTGGAAAAGTTCAGTTTTTTGTAGATAAAAATTGCTTTACCCAAACCATTGAAGTATTAAAAACTAGAGCAAATCCATTAGGAATTGAGTTAGTGGTTGGCGATTGGAAATCTTTCAAATTTTCTGAATCGACTTTTGGTGCTCTTTTGCAATATCCAAATAAAGTTGGGTCGGTTGAAGATTATTCTGGCTTTGTAGAATCAGCCAAACTTATTGGTGCTAGGGTGGCAGTTGCTTCTGATTTGATGGCTCTTTTAAAATTAACGCCTCCAGGCGAGTGGGGTGCTGATGTTGTAATTGGAAACTCGCAACGCTTTGGAGTGCCATTGGGTTTCGGTGGTCCACATGCAGCATTTTTTGCTACAAAAGAAGACTTTAAACGGTTTATTCCAGGAAGAATTATTGGTGTTTCTCAGGACAGAAATGGAAATCGTGCCTTGAGAATGGCTCTCCAAACTAGAGAACAACACATCAAAAGAGATAGAGCAACTTCAAATATTTGCACTGCTCAAGCTTTATTGGCTAATATGGCTGGTGCATATGCTGTATATCACGGTCCAGAAGGGTTGAAAGAAATTGCTTCTAGAATTCATGAGCATACAAATAGGTTGGCATGTGCAATTACTAATTTGGGTTACGAACTGGTGAATGATACTTGGTTTGACACACTCACAATTCGGGCCGAGGAAGGCCATGTAAAACGAATTTTTGAAGATAAGGGAATCAACCTCTGGTATGAAGACGGAACAGTCACAATAAGTTTAGACGAAACTGTGATGAACCAAGATTTAGCAGATTTGGTAACCGGTTTTGCTAAAGTAAAAGGTAAAGACGTTGTCATTGCTAACTGCAGTTTAGGAATACCACCACATATGGTTAGAACTTCTGAGTTCTTAACCCACCCCTCTTTCAATAGCTATCATTCAGAGAGTGAAATGATGCGTTATTTGAAGTCGCTTGAGAATAAAGATATTTCATTAACTCACTCCATGATTTCTTTGGGTTCTTGTACTATGAAATTGAATGCGGCTACTCAAATGTATCCGGTTTCAAAACCAGAGTTTTCAACGATGCATCCGTTTGCACCTGCAGATCAAACTGCAGGCTACGATCAAGTTATCCAAGATTTGGAGAAATGGCTATGTGAAATTACTGGTTTTGCAGCAGTATCTTTTCAGCCAAATTCTGGTGCCCAAGGAGAGTATGCTGGTTTGTTAACTATTAGAGCTTATCACCATTCCAATGGAGATAAGCAAAGAAAGATTGCCTTGATTCCTTCTTCAGCACACGGTACTAATCCAGCTTCGGCAGTTATGGCTGGTATGGAAGTAGTGGTGGTAAAGAGTATCGAAAACGGCAATATTGATGTTGACGATCTTCGAGAAAAAGCTGAAAAGTATAAAGACACTCTTTCTGTTTTAATGGTAACTTACCCTTCTACGCACGGAGTATTTGAGGAGTCCATCATAGAAATGACGGATATTATTCATGCGAATGGCGGTCAAGTTTATATGGATGGTGCTAATATGAATGCTCAAGTTGGACTTACCAGTCCCGGTAATATTGGAGCAGATGTTTGTCACCTCAATTTGCATAAAACCTTTGCTATACCCCACGGTGGTGGTGGTCCTGGCGTAGGCCCAATTGGTGTGGCAGCGCATTTAGCGAAGTTTTTACCAGGCCATTCTTTCAGATTAAATAACAACCCTGATGCAGTTTCTGCGGTAAGTGGAGCTCCTTATGGAAGTGCTTCAATCTTATTGATTTCTTATGCTTATTGCATGATGCTAGGAAAAACAGGATTGAAAGAATCAACAGAATATGCGATTTTGAATGCTAATTATATCAAAAATAGACTGGAAGAACACTATCCAGTATTGTATTTGGGTGCAAGTGGAAGAGTTGCTCACGAAATGATTCTAGATTGTAGGAACTTCAAGAAAACTGCAGGAATTGAGGTTGTTGATATTGCTAAGCGATTGATTGATTATGGATTTCATGCGCCAACAGTAAGCTTTCCTGTTGCAGGAACATTAATGATTGAGCCTACAGAAAGTGAAAATAAAGCAGAGCTAGATCGTTTTTGTGATGCGATGATTAGTATCAGAAAAGAGATTGCTGATATTGAAAACGGTGAAGCTGATCATGATAATAATGTGGTTAAAAATGCACCGCATAGAGCTCAGGAAATAATTAGTTCAAACTGGGACAAACCTTATTCTAGAGAGCAAGCGGCATATCCGATGCCACATCTTTTGACGAGTAAATATTGGGTACCAGTTGCTAGGATTGATGATGCATTTGGAGATAGAAATCTAATTTGTGCTTGCCCTCCAATGGAGGAATACGAAAGACAAGAAGACTAATACACTGTTTGGGAAATAAAAAGGGAACGTTCGCGTTCCTTTTTTATTTGTTTAATTTCACTCTATGAAACACATACTAACCTTAATTTTTTTGTTTACGATACAGTTGGTTTTGGGCCAGCAGGCTCGCCTACCCATTATTGTAAAAGATAAACAGCATTTCACCAAATCCGTTAATCCAACACATTCAATCAATCAATTCTCTGGAAGATTAGCGGCTTCCAATGTAATTTATACCCAGGACTTTGAATCAGTGATTTCACTTTCAGCTGCTGGAATATCGGCAAAAACAAAAGCTTCTGATGGAGGGTTTAAAATAGGTGCTTCTGCTGCGGCTAGTTCAGGACAGGTATGGAAGGTTCCATCAAATACCAAATTTGTATACACCAATGATGATGTTTGTAATTGCAATAAATCAGCAGATAGTTTAGTAATTCCGGCTCAATACTTATTGGGTTCTGTAGTTTATCAGCTAAGATTTAACGCCTATTTTAATGGCATAAGTAATAAAGAACAGGCTTTTGTTTTTGCGAAAAATGGAGGGAATACAATACTACTTTCAGTAATAAAAAACGTTGATGGATGGGAGGATTACATTATCCCTCTTTTTGGTTTGACGGGAAACACACAAATCGTTTTTTCTTATAGCGATGGGGGCCTCTGGAGCTCAGGATTGGCTCTTGATGACATTTCTATTTGTGAACCAAACGAATCGGTTAACCTGGGATTAGAATCGGTTTGGTTTAACGGATTCAATCGGGCAAATGCATATAAAGATTATCCCGCACACCAAGCGGCTAAAATGCCTTTGAAAATTGAATCGAGTCTTATAAACTTAGGAAAAAATACTGCTACAAATACCCATGTTGATGTCAAAATTCGTGGTGTTGGCTTTTCAAACCAATCGTCAACACCTACTTCTCTATTAGCTAATTCAAACGCGTTAGTTTCTATTTACCCAAACTATATTCCAGCAAAAGGAATAGGTAATTATGAGCTGCTATTCATTGCTAAATCGGATTCAGTAGAATCTGAAACGTCCACAGATTCATTGACGTTTAATTTGAATATTACCGACACAATTATTTCAAGGGTAGGCAAAGAAAAACCGACTTCAGGCTTTTGGTTTGGACCAAAAACTCCTTATGATTTATCAAGTTTGGTAGAGATAACAACACCCGATAGCGCCAATTCGATTTCAGTTTTTATTAATGAAAATTCAATGATTGGAGATACTTTCGATCTAATTATTCTGAATGAGTTTTTTCAAGATAATGTTGTGCCTCAAGTTTTCCCACCTGTCGGAACTCAGATTGAGGTTACTACAAATCATTTGGGGAAATGGAATACGTTTAAAATCCCAACAACCTATTTGAAAACAGGAAAGTATTATGTTGGAATTCGCACTTATAACGGTAAAGTTTTAGTTGGTGTTTCTGAGTCTGAAGCGCAACTTGGCGTGTCATTCGTAAATATTGGAACGGGTTATGCTTCAAGTAATTATTTGCCCAATGTTAAGTTGAACGTTAAGGAACGCAGTTGTGCAATAAGTGCAAACAGTTCTACAAAAAAATCGAGTTGTAACTTATCTACAGGATCCGCTTCAGTTATGGTTTCAGGAGGTTTAGCGCCCTATCGGTATCAATGGACCGCAAATGCTGGAAGCAGCACTTTAAATTCAGTTACAGCCTTAAAATCAGGAGTGTATACTGTCACCGTATCCGATTCATTAGGTTGCAATACTGCCTTATCTGTTGCAGTTTCAGACACAAACGGTCCGGCCATTATTATTAAAAACAGTATAAATGAAAATTGCTTTGGAGATTTATCAGGAAGTCTGGCTGTTTCTGCAAGTTCTGGAATAGCACCATTTACCTTTATTTGGAGTAATGGACAATCGGATTCTACCATTCAAAACTTAGGCAGCGGCACATACACTGTTACACTTACAGATAGTTCAGTCGGGGGCTGTAAAACCATCGTTAGCTATGCGATATTGGGCCCGAAATCTCCGTTATCCGTTGACTTTGTGATAGAGAATAATATCTGTTTTAATGACACCATGGGTTCAATCAGAGTAAATGCGAACGGTGGAGTTCCAAATTATAAATTCATCTGGGCTGACACCTCTAAAAAGGTAAATGTAAATAGTGGTTTAACCTCAGGGCTATACAGGATTACGATAACCGATGCGAATAATTGTGCATTAGTAGATTCAGTTAATGTAGCTGGTTCGACCCCAATTGTTATCGCTCTTAAAGTTTCGGATACAATAAATATTGGTTCAATAGAGTCTTTAGTAATCGGCGGAGATGAACCGTTAACATATCAGTGGGAGGGACCAAATGGTTTTAGAAATCCCGGGACAAAGAACATCTCTGATCTAATAATTAGAGGAAACTATACTCTAAAAGTAATTGATGCAAATGGTTGCGAGAATTCAATAATGGTAGAATTGGCAGGTATTTTAGGCAAGTCAGAACTATTGAAAATAATTGGATACAAACTTTACCCAAATCCTTCAAGCGAAACTATATTCTTAGACTTTGGTGCGAGTATTTCAGGTCAATTCGCAATTTATAATTTAACGGGAAGCTTAATTAGTGAAGAACAATTTATGGATAGGAGTGTTCTTGTAATAGATAAACCCAGAAATGGAGTTTATATATTAGATTTAAAAACTAATGAAACTCAAGTTAAATACAAACTCATATTTCAAGATTAAATGAAGGTTTATACAAAAACAGGGGATAAGGGGCAGACATCATTATTTGGAGGGAGAAGAATCTCTAAATCAGATCTACGCATTGAATCTTATGGAACTGTTGATGAGTTGAATTCATGGATTGGATTGATTCGAGATCAAGATATTGACTTAGATCAAATTAAAACGCTCACTGAAATCCAAGACCGATTGTTTACGCTTGGTTCTATGTTAGCAAGTGATCCAGAGAAACCACTAAAAAATATTCCATTGGTGGAAGATCGAGACATTGCATTTTTAGAATCTGAGATGGATGACATGGACGAGCACCTGCCAGAAATGAAGTCTTTTGTGCTTCCCGGAGGAAATACTATTGTTTCTTATTGTCACCTTGCACGTTGCGTTTGTCGCAGAGCAGAGCGGATGGTAATCCGGTTGAGCGAAGAAAATAAAGTAGATGAAATTGATATAAGATATTTAAATCGATTGAGCGATTATTTGTTTGTACTATCGCGAAAGATTACGTTGGATAAAAACGCACCTGAAACCCTGTGGAAACCAAGAGTTTAGGTCAATTTAAAAATAGATTTGCAAGTGAGCGTAAAAAAATTACATTTGCAAAAATTATAACCTTAATTTACTAGCAAAATGTATTGGACACTTGAACTAGCTTCATATATGGAAGATGCTCCTTGGCCAGCAAGCAAGGAAGAATTGATTGATTATGCACTGCGCAGAGGGGCTCCTCTTGAGGTAGTTGAGAACCTTCAAGAAATCGAAGATGAGGGAGATACCTACGATACAATCGAGGACATTTGGCCTGACTATCCTTCCAAGGAGGACTTTTTCTTTAATGAAGACGAGTATTAGCTACTCTAAAAATGATATTTATTAAAGGCCATTTCGATTATTCGGACTGGCTTTTTTTGTTTTAAGTGCTTGCTTTGTTAGTCTATAAGTCAGTTAGTTGTAATAAATATTCATCCGTACTTAGTATCTGAATGCAATAAGTATACAATCAAATTCATGTTATAGTAGTTTTTGGATAGCTCGCAAAAAACTATAATTCAGGCCCTTGTGTTTTGTGTTGAAGCTGTATTTAACTGCTATTTTTTGACTGAAATAAATGGTTCTTATTCTGAATATCAGAAATGTTTCAGAGGAATTATGAGTGTCTTTTGACATTTATATTAACGAAATATATCCACAAAGTGGATTATTAAGTTTAATACCATTTTGATTTTTTGATTCGTGATGCTCAAGAAAGTCTACTTTTTTTAACACTTTTCGGGAACTTTAATGAGCTCCTTAATCCGTTTTTTTGCGTTGTAATGTCTTTAAAGGTCCAA
>TARA_B110000879_G_scaffold102501_1_pt1 | contig 12660 bp, 14 predicted proteins | sample TARA_B110000879 | Tara Oceans TARA_B110000879 (sample SAMEA4398094) | marine metagenome | biome: Polar Biome; feature: [SRF] surface water layer (ENVO:00010504); material: water (ENVO:00002006), including particulate matter (ENVO:01000060) such as... | depth 5 m
AAAGAGCTAAGTGAAGTTATAGGCCAGCATCACGCCAAGCGGGCACTGGAAATCTCCGCCACCGGCGGCCACAACCTGCTCTTTTACGGCCCGCCCGGAACCGGTAAAACCATGCTCGCCAGTCGCCTGCCGGGTATTCTGCCGCCACTCACCAACCAGCAAGCACTAGAAGTTGCCGCCATCTACTCGGTAGCAGGCAAAGGTTTAAGACCGCAGGTATGGTCGCGGCCATTTCGCGCACCCCATCACACCGCCTCCGCCGCAGCACTGGTCGGTGGTGGGAGTACACCGCGCCCCGGGGAAATATCTCTCGCCCATCAGGGTGTATTGTTTCTCGATGAACTCCCGGAATTTTCTCGCCGAGTATTAGAAGTATTACGAGAGCCTATGGAATCCGGTGAAATAATGATCTCCCGTGTTGCCGCCCAGTCGCGCTACCCCGCCAGCTTTCAATTAATTGCAGCAATGAACCCCTGCCCCTGTGGCTACCTCGGCAGCCAGCGCTGCAGTTGCACTCCCGACCAGATCAATCGCTATCGCAATAAAATATCCGGTCCTCTCTTAGACCGAATAGATCTGCAGGTACAGGTCACTAAAATTGAAAATCATCAACTTTTGAATCAGCGAGCTCAAGCCAAAGGTGAATCCAACCAGCAGATACAGCAGCGCATCAGTAGCGCTCGCGCGCGGCAAATAAATAGACAGGGAAAAATTAACAGTCAGCTGAGTAGTCTGGAGCTTAAAAATATTTGCCCGCTCAATAAAGAACAGCAGACATTAATGGACAGCGCCATCAATCGCTTTGGCCTCTCCACCAGAGGATTTTATCGAGTGTTGCGAGTTGCCCGCAGTATTGCCGATCTTGAGAGCAGAGATACAGTCGCCACCGAGGACTATCAAGAGGCGCTGAGCTACCGAATCACCACCGATTCTAAGCAGCTAAATTAGATACCCGCTTCCGGAAGTCGTACTCCACAGTGAAAGCAGTATTCCGCATCGGGGTGATGGCCGGTGCGCTCGCAAACATTGCAGCGTTTATGGCTGCTCTCCGCATTGATCTCGCGAGCAATTTCGGCGGTGAATATACCCGTCGGAATGGCAATAATCGAATAGCCAGTCAACATCGCCATGGTCGCAATAACCTGTCCCATCGGGGTCTGAGGCGTAATATCCCCATAGCCAACAGTAGTGATAGTGACAATGGTCCAGTAGATGCTGCGCGGAATACTGGTAAAGCCATTATCCGGCCCCTCGACAAAAAACATCAGGCTGCCAAACAGCACACTGAGAATAAACACCACCGTAAAAAACACCAGTATCTTGCGCCGCGCCGCATACATAGAGCGCAGCAACACATTAGCCTCGGACAGATAGCGGACTAATTTTAGTACTCGAAAAATACGCAGAACCCGAAGCAGGCGCAATACTAACCAGTAATTGGCGCCAGGTAGGAATATCGCCAGATAGGTTGGCAGTATCGCCAACAAATCGACTAGGCCATAAAAACTAAAGATATAGCTTAGTCGCTTTGGCGAAGAATAAATCCGCAGCAGATACTCTACCGAGAAAACCAGCGTAAACAGCCACTCGAGACGAAATAGCCATAAACCAAACTGATTGTGCACAGACTCGATAGAATCAAACACAATTGCTAGCACACTGAATACAATCAGGTAGATCAGTGCTATATCAAACCGCTGGCCTGAGACTGACTCTGTGCCAAAAATCACTTGATAGATTTTTTCTCTCGCTGTCACTTCAACCATGTTAGATTGCCCTGAGCCAATGCTTGATATTTATTTCAATATTGTAGGCACTAATAACCCCGTTGACCATCAAGGCAAAAGTCGCCACAGATATTGTCAGGCAATCACCGGCTGAAGGGTCTATTTTTAATGCTCAAACAGTTTATAAAAGTACTCTAGTTATAAAGCAGCCTAGCTGAAAGCCCACTTAAAAGCCGCGAGAAAATTATGAAAAACCTAATTATCTGCCTTCTCCTTTGCACCTCCTCTATCGCCATAGCCAAGCCGGAATTAAAAGGCAGTCCGGAAGAGCTGCGCCAATTTCTACATCCCAGCGAAAGAATTGTCAGCCTGCATGGCCAGGCCGAAGAAAAAGCCTATTCAGATCGAGCCATTATCAGCTTGGTGATCACCACCGAAGATAAACAGCTGTCCAACTCCATAGCCGCTAACAGCAACCTGCGGGAATTTATCACCGAGCAACTGACCTCTAAAGGTATAGAGGGTGACAGTATTAAAAGCTCGAAGTTTTCCACGTCGCCTCAGTATGGCTGGTTTGGTAAAAAACCTGATAGCTATAAAGTCGTCAACCGTATGGCGATAACCATTACCGAGGAATCACAGCTAAAGTCCATTGCCAGCGTTGCCGACAGCAAAGAACAGATAGAGTTATCGGACACTAGCTTTGAGCACAGCAGTGCCGATGAGTATAAGAACAAGGTTAAAAAGCTGGCGCTTGAAAAAGCCATGAAACAGAAAGCATTTTATGAATCCAGTCTCGGCGTCACCCTGACTCCTGTGGGTTTTAGAAATAGTCAGATCCGCTTTAGAGGCACTCAGGGGGCCGAGATGCTGGAGGAAATTGTGGTTACCGCAAGCAGACGTAGTTCAAGCAAAATTCAAGAAATGTCGTTAAGCCAGCCGGTACAAAAACAGACGCCCTCTTTTGATGAGATACAGTATGAGGCAGAGATTTATATCGACTTTAAAATTGAAAGCGTTGATAGTTCTAAATAAAAAGATTGTATGGAGACTCACATGGAGTTAGTTCAAGGATTATTGATTATTACATCAGTCCATCTTTTAGCCGCGGCATCACCGGGGCCAGATTTTGTGCTGGTATCGCAACAGACAATATCCAATGGCAAAAAGGCCGGCTTGCTGTGCAGTATTGGCATTGCACTCGGCCTATCAATACATATCCTCTACTCAGCGTTTGGCCTTGCCGCGATAATTGCCAACTCAACAACCGCACTCTTGGTCATTAAGTTACTGGGTGGAAGCTATCTAATATTTCTCGGCATTAAAGGTCTTAGATCAAAATCCAATGCTAAGCGAACAACTGAAGGACAGCAAAAAACAACTGCACCTCAGCATTCACCATTAAAGACTATCGGACTCGGATTCCTGTGCAATGCATTAAACCCCAAAGCACCGATCTATTTTGTCTCGCTTTTTACCATCGTGATCTCGACAGATACATCGGCCAGCCATTTAGTAATCTACGGCATTTGGATGATGGCAATCCAACTAGCCTGGTTCTCACTGGTCACTGTAATGCTCTCAACCGAAAAGGTCGCCGGAAAGCTGCAAAGTGCCGGACATATTATTGATCGTATTGCCGGTGGCGCAATGCTATTACTGGGCTTAAAAGTCATCGCCTCGAGAACCAACTAGATGAACACCCCCATCAATAGTGTGATGACGCTAAAAGATTGGGGAATGCTGCTCTCCCTATCAATCCTTTGGGGCGGCTCATTCTTTTTTATTGGTGTCGCCGTCTCTGAGTTACCTCCACTGACCATCGTCACACTACGCGTTGGTATTGCCGCAGCTGTCTTATGGACTGTATTACTTTTTAGCGGACAAAAAGCACCCAGATCAGTACCGCTGTGGCGCGCCTTTTTTATAATGGGCTTTATGAATAATGTCATTCCCTTTTCGCTTATTGTCTGGGGTCAGACATATATCGCCTCTGGGCTGGCTTCAATCCTCAATGCCACCACCCCGATGTTTACCATTGTGATTGCAGGTCTGCTATTGGCCGATGAGCATATAACCCGGAAAAAGCTACTCGGCATAGTTGTCGGGTTCTTTGGGGTGACTATATTGATAGGCCCCTCCTCGCTAAAAGAACTCGGCACTGAGACTTTAGCCCAACTGGCTATTCTTGGGGCGGCACTGTTTTATGGCCTTTCCACAACCTACGGCAGGCGGTTTAGGGCTATGGGCCTAAGCCCATTGCAAACTGCCACCGGGCAGCTTAGCGCTGCAACCATAATGTTATTTCCATTGATGTTTTTTATAGAGCAGCCCTACCAGCTCGCCAATCCAAGCAGCGAAGTCTGGCTGGCCGTGATCAGCCTTGGGGTATTTTCCACAGCCCTCGCCTTTATCCTATTTTTTAATATTTTATCCTCAGCCGGGGCAACCAATGTCAGCCTAGTAACATTTCTGGTTCCAGTAACAGCCATACTGCTGGGTTGGTTGGTACTTGAGGAGAGGCTTAGTCCTGAACACTTTATGGGCATGCTATTTATAGGTATTGGATTGGCTGTTATAGATGGCAGAATTTGGACTAAGCTTAAGCGTGAAAACAACTAAACCTACCTGAAATTTTCCCACCACCTGTAGGTTTTAGCATTAACACCGACTCAGGCGAAAATTAAATGACCTTGCTAAGTTCACTGTCTCTATTGACCACCATGCTTCTCCTTGCCGCACTGCCTGGCCCAGGCATGTTATTGGTAATCGCGCGCACATTAGACAATGGATGGAAACAAGGGCTTGTCACTGTCGCAGGAATTATGACCGCAGACTACATTTTTATCTGCCTGGCAGTGTACGGCTTAGCGACACTAGCAGGCGTAATGGGCAGCCTGTTTATTTTCGTGAAATATGTCGGTGCCGCCTATTTAATCTGGCTGGGAATAAAGCTCACGCTGTCACAAAAAAGCACCCATATTGAAGTGCCTAAAAAGGCCAGCCTGCATTCGGCAAACTATTTGGCGGGGCTGCTCACAACGCTTGGAAATCCAAAAGCAATCCTATTTTTCTTAAGCTTCTTTCCAGCATTTTTAGACCTAACACAGGTCTCTTTGGTCGATGTAGCGACAATATTTCTTATTGAGATACTGTCTGTTGGCAGCGTAATGACGGCCTATGTTTTTCTGGCAGTAAAAGCTCAATCATCACTAAAATCATCGTCGAAAACAAAGTACCTTAAATATGGCTCTGGAGCTTTCTTAATTGGTGGTGGTGTATTTGTCGCACTTAGGAACTAATAGGTAATTAAAAGGAATTTGTGTGAAGCACTCGCCCATTAACTTCAATGAAAAATTCTCTAAATTCGATGAGCAATGGCAGCCAAAAGTTATTGCAGAGATGAATGACTATCAATTTAAAATCGCCCGCGTGGAAGGTGAATTTGTCTGGCACATCCATCCTGAAACAGATGAAACCTTTATTATCATTGAGGGCAGCCTTGATCTAGAACTTCGAGATGGAGTGGTCACTATTAATGCAGGCGAAATGTTCGTTGTCCCCAAAGGGGTTGAGCACCGCCCCATTGCTAATAGTGAATGTAAAATAATGATGATTGAGCCCAAGGGAAGTGTAAATACAGGCGACGAAGAAAGCAGCCTTACCGCTGAAAATGATATTTGGGTATAAATGAGTATTCCGGCTACACTTCGTGTTTAGTTATCCAAGCAGAAAAGTTTATGAGCAACAAAGAGTCGCGACTGGTTTACTCAACCGACGCGGGACGTATCAAAGAAACCGAAACTGCGCAGGCTATCGAAACCGATGGCATTGTCCGCATTCGCCGCGAAACCAAAGGCCGCAAAGGCAAAGGGGTAACCACCGTCTCTGGCTTTGCCCTTACTGATGCCGAACTAAAAACCCTTGCCAAGCAGCTTAAACAGAAATGTTCGACAGGCGGAACTGTTAAAGACGGCGTGATTGAAATTCAAGGCGACCATCGCGATAAGCTAAAAATCGAACTGCAAAAACTCGGCCACAATGTAAAACTGGCGGGCGGCTAATTTTGAACATCAAAACCCCAAAAGCTTTTGGTAGCTGGCCCTCGCCTATCAGTGCAGAATTAATTACCCGCGCCGCACCCGGCCTTAACTGCATACAGTCCCATAACGACAGTCTCTACTGGGTTGAAAGCAGGCCCTGGGAAGGTGGCCGCAATGTGATCATGTGCCGCCAATCCGACGGCAGCATCAAAGACCTGTTACCCAAACCCTACAGCCACTCCAGTCGTGTCCATGAGTATGGCGGCATGGCCTATGCTCTAACCGACAGCAACCTCTATTTTGTCAATGCTTCGGATCAGCGTATTTACAAAGTAGATCTAAACGGCGAGAACGAGCCTGCGCCTATTACAGGATTAAGTCGGCAGCGTTTTGCAGATTTAATGATTGATCACAAACACCAGCGTCTAATCGCCGTCTGTGAAGAGCATCAGGGCGAGCAGGAGCCGGAAAACTATTTAGTGGCTATCTCGCTTACTTGCGAAAACCCCAGTGTTAGAAAACTACAGAGCGGCGCTGACTTTTATGCCTACCCACGGATAAGCCCAGACCAGACAACATTGTGCTGGATTCAGTGGCAACACCCGAATATGCCCTGGGATTGCACCCAGTTATGGCAGGCAACGATTAATAGCGACGGCAGCTTATCGAATAAAATACTGGTTGCAGGCGAAGCTGATAATGAAGCTATTTTTCAGCCCCAGTGGTCACCGGACAATCAGCTCTATTTTGTCTCGGATAAAAATAACTGGTGGAATATTTACCGTTCAGAAAATGGCAGTTGCAGAGCTGTACTGGAAATAGAGGCTGAATTTGCTACACCTCTGTGGCAGTTTGGTATGAGCACCTATGATTTTATCGATGGGCAAACCATCGGCTGCCTGTGGACGGATAAAGGGTTCTGGCAGAGTGGCTTTATTGATATACCCAGTGGTCAATTAACTAAAATAGATTGCCAATACAGCAGTATGCACGCCGCTTGCTGCTTTCAGGGTTCACTGTATATGGTTGCCGGAGCTGCCGCGCTGCCCAGCGAAATAATAAGTGTTAACGGAACCACTATGACATCAATCTACGCACCCGCGACCCTTGATATAGACCCGAATAATCTCTCGCAGCCGCAATCAATTCTATTTCCCGCTGCCGATGGCCAGCAGGTTCATGCATTTTTTTATCCGCCGACTAATGCAACCTATGGTGGTGCTGAGCATGAACGGCCACTGGTGATCGCCCTCTGTCATGGCGGCCCAACGGGCGCGACCGATAGCGGCCTAAATCTAAAGATTCAATACTGGACCAGTCGCGGTTTTGCCGTAGTGGACATTAACTATCGCGGCAGTACCGGCTTTGGCCGAACCTACCGTCAATCACTGGCGGGTGTCTGGGGTATTGCCGATGTTGAAGATAGTCAGAATGCGATCAACTATTTAGCCGCAGAGAAAAAGATCGACCCTGAGCGCTGTATTATCCGCGGGGGCAGTGCTGGCGGTTACACGGTGTTATCGGCACTGACCTTTACCGATACCTTTAAAGCGGGAGCCAGCCTCTACGGTATTGGCGATTTGGAAACTCTGGCTACCGACACCCATAAATTTGAATCACGCTATCTGGATAGCTTGATTGGCCCCTACCCTGAACGCAAAGATGTTTATACCGCGCGCTCACCGATTAATCATGCCGATGGACTTAACTGCCCAGTGATCTTTTTACAGGGACTGGAAGATAAAGTAGTGCCACCTAATCAGGCGGAGATGATGGTCAAATTGCTTGAAGATAAAGGCATTAAAGTCGGTCATGTAACTTTCCCCGACGAAGGCCACGGCTTTAGAAAAGCCGCTAATATTATTCGCGCTATGGAATCAGAGTTAGACTTCTATACCGATGTATTTAATCTAGCCGAGAGCAAATAGTAATGTCCCGCTATCGCCCACCTTCACCGAAAAGCTCGCCCTATATGACCCCAGAGGGCGCCAGCAAGATGCGTGCAGAACTGCACCAACTGTGGAAAGTTGAACGTCCGCAAGTGACTCATATAGTTCACGAAGCGGCTAAAAATGGTGACCGCTCGGAAAATGGCGATTATATTTATGGCAAACGCCGCCTGCGAGAAATTGATAGTCGGGTGCGCTATCTGACCAAACGCATTGAAAACGCCACTATTGTTGAAGATAAACCTAGAGACCCCAGCAAGGTGTTTTTTGCCGCCTGGGTAACCGTTGAAGATCAAGATACCGGCGATGAAGAGACCTATCGATTGGTCGGCTCCGATGAACTTGATCCCAAGCTTAACTGGATCAGTATCGATTCGCCGATGGCTCGTGCGTTAGTAGGTAAAGGGATTGACGATGAGGTCAATGTAAAAACACCGGCTGGAGACCGGTGTTTTATAATTATAAAAATAAGTTATTCAGAGTAAGAATTGGAGCATCAGGGCGATAAACGGGAAATATCCCAATCCACATGTTTATCATCATCCAACTGATAACTAAAACGATCGTGCAAGCGCTGTTCGCCCCCCTGCCAAAATTCAATCTCCTCAGGCACCACGCGGTAACCACCCCAAAAATCTGGCAGCGGAATCTCACCTTTAGAAAACTTGTCTTTCACTTGGGCAAACTGGGTTTCCAATGCCTGACGGGAATTTATTCGACTGCTCTGCTTAGACGCCCAGGCGGCCAGCTGACTACCCTTGGGACGGCTGAGAAAATATTTCATTACATCCACCGTCGATAAACGCTCGGCACGACCCCCAACAATCACCTGGCGGTCTAACTGCAACCAGGGAAAGTGCAGACTGACCTGAGGATTGCCTTCAATCTCCTGAGCTTTGCGACTGCCGAGATTGGTATAAAACACAAAACCACGCTGATCAAAATCTTTTAGTAGCACCATACGCTGCCAAGGCTTGCCTGAAGCATCGACGGTAGCCACAGACATCGCCGTTGGATCCTGAATTCCCGCCTCAAGAGCCTGATCCATCCACAGTTTAAATTGCTCGAAGGGATTATCCGACAGCGAATCGCGGGTTAGTTTGCCGTAATCATATTCGCGGCGATTGTCTTGCAGGCTCATAGCAATCCTATAGTCAGTATTTGTATCGACGAAAATTTATATTATTGATATTAACACTTACATATTACCAATACATTGCCCACCGTCCACCGGCAATGCAACACCATTTAAATAGCTGCCCGCCTCACTGGCCAGCAGTAAAAACGGCGCGGTCATCTCATCCATACTGCCCGCGCGGCCCGAGGGCGATCCGGCAATAAACGCCTGACCCTGAGGCGATTCAAACAGCCCCTCGGTCATCTCGGTTAGAAAGTAGCCCGGGCAAAGTGCATTAACCCGAATACCTTTGCGCATCCACTCCAGCGCCAAAGACTTAGTCAACTGCACCACCGCCGCCTTGGAAGCCGAGTAACTCGACTGGGCAAAGGTTACCCGCAGACCCAGAATCGACGCGGTGTTGACAATACTGCCGCCCACACCCGCTGCGATCATGCGCTTGGCGGCTTCTTGGGCGACAATCCATACGCCCTTAGTATTGGTATCCATAATCCGATCCCAGCTCGCCTCATCTATTTTTAGGGCGCTTTTACCATCGGCCACACCGGCATTATTGGAAATGACAGTAACGGTGCCAAAGGCCGCTTCAGCCTTATTAAAGGCTTCGATAATGGATGCCGAATCAGTGACATCCATTGCCACAGCAAAGGCTTTTCCTCCAGCAGCCTGAATTTCGGCAACCAGTGATTCAAGCCGATCAACACGTCGGGCGGCTACTACAACACTGGCGCCACGGGCGGCTAAAATCTTTGCAAAATGAACCCCAAAACCACTGGATGCACCAGTGACCATTGCGACCTTGCCGCTCATATCGAATTCTGTAGTCATTGTTTTTCTCGTTTATTATTTTAGTTATTAGCTGTGGTTTTATTTATCTAGTTACTACGCAGTTTAACCTGCTGGTGATCAGGCGAGGGGTAAAAAAAGGACTGTTAAGTTCTATAAAAAGGTGAATTAACCGTAAGTAACGAATTCCTCCATCAGGTTAGTATCCAAATGCGGCACTCCATTAAACCCAGTCAAATTCATCTTCTTAGCATTAAAAAAGAAATGACTAATCGCCGTGTTTTTATACTGCAGATTTAAATCAAAAATATTCTCATCGGGAATCCCCAGCACCAATCCAACAAAGGTACTTATCGACCCACCAGAGCCAATCGCCAATACACTTTTTCCACTATCCGCCATTCCCTGAATCTTCTGCTGGGCATCATCGACACGGGCTTTAAAATCTACCCAAGTCTCTGCCACATTGGGAATCTCATCCCGCGTCCAAACGGTTAGTACTTTGCGCAGTAGACGGTAGTAGTTTTTTTGATCTGAGTGGTCTGCGGCAATCTGTTGGTAGAGTGGATCATCCCCATAGGTTAGACCATAGGCTTCGGTCATTTCGGTAAAGTTATATTCATTCAGCCCCGGTAGCACCAGACGATCGCCGCCATCAATACCCATACCTTCACAGATACCATCCAGAGTTTGGTGGTGGCGATGCATATCCCCCACCACAAGAGTATCGAAGTTAATGCCGCGGTTACCCAGATGCTCGCCAAGCCAGCGTGACTGCTGATGGCCAAGCTGTGATAGCTGATCATAATTTTCAGCACCAAAAGAGGCCTGAGCATGGCGTACCAGATAGAGCTCACTCATTAATTAGTCCTATTTTTGGCTTCGGTTATAAATTTTTATGAGCTTGTAGTTAAACCCAAATTAACATCCATGCTTTTGTGCAGGACTCTTGTTATTTCAAGTGCATCATCAGCCAGGATTCGATAAAAAACAATATGACTTCCCTGAGGAAATTTCTTATAGCCTTGAAGGATTAAATCACAAGCCATACCCAGTGATGTTGTGTCTGCAAGCATATGAAAAGTATCATCAAACTGCTTAAGGTAGATATTTCGCTGTCCTTGCCCCCACTGACCTTCCGTATACCTGGCGATGGATTTTAAATCATCTAACGCGAGCTGGCTTAGGGTGAATTTATTCATTTATCCTTTTCTGACTCTTTATTTAGTTCTGCAATCAGCTTCTCGTAATTGTATTCAGCCGGGCCACTATTCTCTCCATCCAATAACATCTGGCGCAGAGCATCTATTTTGCTCTCATTATCCTCAAGTGCTCGAAGACCAGCGCGAACTACCTCACTAACAGAGCCATAGCGACCAGTTTTAATTTGATAGCTAACAAATCCATCAAAATGCTCACCTAGGGTAATACTTGTATTTTTTGACATTTATCGCTCCTTAAGTACCAATATATACCTAATATTGGTATTAGATTATTAGTAAGTCAAATTTAAAACTGCAAAAGTTATTGGTTTTATTATTCAGCGCCACTGGATTTCACAGCTTCCCACGCCTTAAAAATAACCCCAAAACTACTATAAAAATGAACAACTTAGGAGTATACTCCGCCGCCTCTCAATCCGGGGCCTAAACTCCCCAAGCCACAGGTATCTTAATGTCGTCCGTTGACTTCGCATCACTGGGTATTTCTGCCCCCGTTCTAAAAGCCGTTAACCAACTCGGTTACGAGCAACCTTCTCCCGTTCAAGCGGCAAGTATTCCTATTATTTTGGAAGGCAAAAACCTTCTAGGTACTGCCCAGACAGGTACAGGTAAAACTGCAGCTTTTGCTCTTCCGTTCTTGAGCATGCTGGATGAAAAGCAGAAAGCACCTCAGATTTTGGTTCTTACACCAACTCGCGAACTGGCGATTCAGGTGGCTGAAGCATTTCAGAGCTATGCCAAACATATTAAAGGTTTCCATGTTCTGCCGATTTATGGCGGTGCAGATATTGGTGGCCAGCTGCGTGGTTTAAAGCGCGGCACTCAGGTTGTGGTGGGTACGCCCGGTCGTATGCTCGACCATTTGCGTCGTCGCAGCCTGGACCTCAGCCAGGTTAAAGGCCTGATTCTTGATGAAGCCGATGAGATGTTGCGCATGGGCTTTATTGATGATGTTGAAACAATTTTGTCTAAAACGCCTGCTGACTGTCAGCGCGCTCTGTTCTCGGCGACTATGCCGCCAGCGATTAAGCGTGTTGCTGATAAGTACTTGGGCGATGCCGAAGTCGTTAGCATTGAAGCCAAGACTAAAACTGTTGAGCGTATCGACCAGTCTTACCTGATGGTTAAAGGCCACCAGAAGATGGATGCCCTGACACGTATTCTTGATGTTGAGCAGTTTGATGGCATGATTATTTTTGTGCGCACCAAGTCTGCTACTTTAGAGATTGCTGAAAAACTAGAAGCCCGTGGATTCTCCTCTTCTGCGCTAAATGGCGATCTGACTCAGACTATTCGTGAGCGTACGATCAACCGTTTAAAGAAAGGCCAGGTTGATATTGTTGTGGCTACCGATGTTGCTGCTCGCGGCCTTGACGTTGAGCGCATCAGTCATGTTATCAACTACGATATTCCCTACGACAATGAGTCTTATGTTCACCGTATTGGCCGAACTGGTCGTGCGGGTCGTGATGGTAAGGCGATTCTGTTTATTACTCAGAAAGAAAACCGCATGTTGCGTTCGATCGAAAAGTCGACGCGCCAGCCGATTAGCCAGTTCAATCTGCCAAGCAATGAAGAAGTCAGCGGTCAGCGTGTTGCTCAGTTTAAAGAGCAGTTGGTCGGCATGTGCAAATCAACCAAGCTGGATAAGTTTAATTCGCTGGTTAAAGAAGTTGCCGCTGAGAACGAGATTGATATGGCTGTTCTAGCTGCAGCTCTGGCCTTTGAAGTCCAGAAAGACCGTCCGCTGTTCCCGAAACTGGCCACTTTAGATACGCCTAGAGCCTCTTCTAA
>TARA_B110000879_G_scaffold212834_1_pt1 | contig 12588 bp, 12 predicted proteins | sample TARA_B110000879 | Tara Oceans TARA_B110000879 (sample SAMEA4398094) | marine metagenome | biome: Polar Biome; feature: [SRF] surface water layer (ENVO:00010504); material: water (ENVO:00002006), including particulate matter (ENVO:01000060) such as... | depth 5 m
TAACAATAAAGTCAAAGGTGGTATAGTGCTCGCCTTTGTTGAAATTTAAGCGATGTCGCCGCAAAAGAAAGGCTGTCCCCCCTAGAAGAAGTCCGAGACTAGCACTGGCTCCGAAACGAGTCCCTGGGGTCCATTGAGGTGGGTAATATTTGAACCTCCACTGGCTTTTATCTTTGCTTATAACAATGTCGTATTTAAGAGTATCACCGTCTTCTGCAACTGGTTCTACTTTCGCCTCGAGTTCCCCCGCTTCCGCCCCGACTTCATCACCGCGATCTCTCGGTGCGTCACCTCCATATTCGGTGTCTATTCGACGTAGAAGACTGGCTATTTGGGGCATTTCCTCGGTAATTCTAGCGGAGGAGAGTTGGTTGGATACAATCTCATCCTCACGGAGTCGCAGCAAGAGTTCGTTAGGGAACCAGGGTCCATATTTTTCCACTGCATGTGGAGAATAAGTGGCTCTTTCGGCCAAGGGTCTTTCACTGGTGTTTAAGTCAATGATGTAGTTACCGTTTTCCAATTTGCTGATAATTTTACAAAGTAAAAAGTTTCCGTCGGATAGGAAAAGTACAAACTGACCCAATCTGTCTGCGTATTGGGCGGCAAGGCTGCGCCCATCGTCGTTGGAGAGGGGTTGTCCGTCAACATCTAGAAGGTCCACAAGGGAAACTTCAACGGTTCCTTTGACTGCTGGTGGGTTTGTCAAGGATCGTATGAGTCCCTTTAGTACATTTATTCGTTCACGTATCCTTCGAATGGCATCGTTTCCATTGAATTCTACGGGAGAGACGAATGGTAGAAATGGGGTATCTATAATATCACGGTCTTGTAAAAGGCGGTTGGCGAGTCGTTCGATTGCAGCTCCATTGTTAAAATTGAGCTCTACAAATACATTGGAGAGTTCTACATCGTCAAATAGCCATTTGGGAACGGTTTCTGGTATGCTGGTACCATCTAACAATCGTTCAGAGGTCCTTTTTAAATAGTAAGCTCTAACTGCATTGGGGGATACCTTGTTCAGGAGTAAACAGAGGAGTTTTAAGGTGAGATGAAACTCTTTTGAATTGGCGTTAAAAAGGTCGAATGATTTGGCGAGTAGCTTTTCAATTTCTGGTGTGCGTCCTGGGGAAAAGTTCAGCTGATCATTTGCAAGGCGTTGTATATTTTCTCGGGATATTAAAGTGATATCGTGTTCATATACGGTGAGTTCAAAGAGTTGTTGACATTGCAACAAGCGGGTAATGGCTGCGCCGCTGAACAAGTCGGAATAAACAATGACGTGGGCATCGGGGCTTTTAAGCTGTTCTCGAAATTGAATGATTTTCAGTCTCCATTTGTGTATTAAAGCATTTCGTTCGGAGGCATCTTGGAGGTCTTTGTCCATATCTTCTAATTCCAACAATCCCTGTTCAAAGCTCACGTAAATAACATCGGAACTAGAAAACGACAATCGAGCGTTTTTTAGTTCAGGTGCGGAGAACTTATTGTCCAGTGGGTGAACGTCGGCACTTAAAAAGTTAACGTTTTTATAGAGTGACTTCATGATATAAAGTGCTTGCATGGTAAGTCGCGTTTTGGAATCGGATACGTCAAAGTTGAAAGATAGTGGGGTTTCTCTATCACTTGCATTTGCGTTAGAAATGACGGTATTGATAAGACATGCGATATCCTCTGAAAATTCAGACTCTGGAGCGCTTATATCACTGACAACTGCGGTGGACGACGGTAAAATATGGTGAAATGCGCGATGGCTCTCTATGGAAGGTGACAGGAGTTGAAACAACTTGAACTTGTCAGCGGGTAAAGTACCAAATCCAATAACTGAGTCTTCCATGCAATATATAAAAGATCTAAAGTTCGGTTATATAATTTTTTATAGCTCACAGTGCCTTTTTAGTATAAAACAAAACATGTCCAAAGTCGATCCCGATCGCATTTGGAAGGTGTATTCAAATATAAAAACAATGTTGAAAGCTAGAGGATTTAAAGGGATTAATATGTTGGGAAGAGATGAACTTGTGGAATGTGTTACAACCCCAGGATTTTGTCGCCACCGCCTCGACTGTATAGTGGATGCTAAACTGATGCTTTTCTTTTGCGACGTGAGCAAACGCCCTAAGATCGGAGTGGTTGTGATCCGAAATGCATTGGAAAAAATGGTGAACCGAGGCATTAAAAATGCTATGTTTATTTTAAAAAGCAATTTGACATCGCAAGGACTGTCCGCAATCCGCGAGGTCAACGCGTCGGGCTACGCTATTGAATATTTCAACGACCGCGATTTGTATTTCAACATTACGGAGCACGAGCTAGCATCCCCGCATCGAATAATTACAGAGGAAGAGACGACCTCATTGTTGGAAAAATATAAAACGACATTGGCCTATCTGCCCAAGATTTACGATAGCGATCCGATGGCTAAATACTACGGAGCGAAAGTCGGACAAGTGGTTGAGATCACTCGATTGACCGAGACGGCTGGTCATTCTCTCTATTATAGAACGGTAATTAGTGGCTAGTTCGTTATTACAACATCATTTAAATGCGATCTTTATATTTCGGGGCGAGGTAGAAGCAGATTTCTCCCCCGCCAACCAGCGCAAATGCAAGTTTAAGTGGCTGGTCCTTTACAAACTGCAGCTGAACCGATTTAGAGGCAACCTTCGCTTTGGAAAAATACTGTAGGTATTTCCAAGCGTATGTAGCACTGTCTGGCAGGGCCTTCAATGCGGGATCTTCACGAATCTGCCACGCCGCGTCTGCAGTGGATCTCCCATAGTGAAGACTGGCCTCGCCCAAATCACCAATTGTTTTTATGGTAAGATCGACACTGCGACAGTGATGGGTGTAAACGTGTGAAAATGTAAATTCGCCCTCCGAACCAAATTTCAAAGCATCCGCACACAGCGATGCGAATTCGTTCGCATCAATCGAGAAGAATATATCAGGGGGACTGTAAGGAATCTCCAACCGCTCAACGTCGATGGTGAGGGTGTTCAACGAAATCGACGTTGAGCGGTTGACACCCACCGAAGAAAGGATCAGTTTCTCTCCGTCGAATAGAATGGTAACATATTGACTCAGATCCAAACAGCTAAGTGCAATCGCCATTGTAGATGTATTCACACCGATTACCATACGATCATCGGTCTCCTGGTTCCAATCTTTAAAGACTTCCATTGGGAGTTTTAAAGTACATAGGGCAATATGGGAGGGATCCATGGCCTGCATGGTCAAGCCATCCTTCCCGTGAACGTCAAAATTGACGTCGTTCACGATATCCTTTATACAGGCGATGGAACCCGCGAAAAGAGATCCTGGTATGCGTGCACTCCACATTTGTTTAGTTTATATTCTTTGCGGCTGTCGCAGCTTCTACGATTGTATGAGATCTATAAAATAGACTATATATAGACACTCTATTGAATTGCTATATTTAAAACAAAATGGATGATCTGACGAAAGAGCTGGAAAATGTTAACTACCGTGCCGACTATGACTACGAGGCGAGCAAGGCCTACCGTGCAAACACGCACGACAAATTGGATGCTATAGCGAAGTCAATTGATGCATTGACGAAAAAATTGGGGGACTATCACGAGACCTCCAGGGATGTACACATAGCGCTCGGTGCTCGCATGTATAAGGTGGAGAAGGAGCTGGTGGCTAATGGCAAGAACAAGTGGGGATCGAGTTGGCGGGACGGCGCCGTCGTGGACTACGTGCGGCCTGGAAAGTTGGAAAGATTTGAAAAGAACGATGTGAAAGATCCAGTTAATTTAAAATTGTGAATACTATAAAAATCACCAATCTTGTTTAAAAAATACATGGGGTGCGATTTTAGCGGTCTTGGGCATATCGCTGCGTATTTTTTTAAGTGTGCGATGGAGTGCTAATTTTTGTTTGCTGAGTTCAAGGTACAGTTTAACTTTGGAGGTATCTATGGTGGTGATGCCTGTAACGGAGTGGCGCGTGCGAATGCCCTTTTGGCGCAGGTCTTCTTGTATGATTTGAACGGTCCTGAGATCGTAGATGACATCGGCAAGGGGGCTGGATTCGTGTTTTTCGAAATGGTGTTTAATTTCGCGTCGTGAGAGTTTGGGTACGACTTCGCCTCCTGACAGCATGGCGAGTCGGTAATCTGTTTCATAGCAGCGTTCTAAGATATCATAGATGGCTTCTCGTTGCAGGGTACCAAGAAGCTGGTCGTGAAGATTGCGGATGTGTTTCATGAATTCGCCAGCGCCGCCACTAGATTTGGTACATATGAGACATTTGGTGCTTTGGTCAATTTCTTCTTCATCATCTGAGAACATGCACGTTTCATTGGTCCCCATGTCGTCTAGGTCCATGACGAGTGATGTTTCGTTGGTATCATTGTCCATGTTGTTAATTATGTGTAATTAACCTGTAAGTATATATATATATTAATTAAGTAAAGGTCCAACGGAGGGAATCGAAAGGTGGCTAGGATTGTGTATAAATCCTATAATGTGCATGTGAATATAGGTTAAAGGAATGGAACGATTGAGATATTCGGGTTTAACGAGTGTGAATTCACTGGGGGAGATTCTGACGGTGGGCGAGACATTGTTTGAGCGTCCGAGTCCATTGGATTTATGTGGTTTTTTAAAGGATTGTCAAAGGTTGCTGTGGGTGAGGCAGAACAAGTCAAAGTGTGATATATGTGACGTGGAGGAACGTTTGATAAGTCCAGTGAGGTTGTTTTTCAAAAAGTTGTTGTGTGAGTTTCGCGCTGGAAGTGAGGATATTTTATTTAAATCTGCGAATCCGAACGTTTCGATTTGGTCTTATGGGACATTGATGTGGTGTACGCATGCACAATTGATTTATTTATCAAAGTCTCCACCGATGCCAAAGTTGGATACGGTGAGGTCATTGTTATTTTTGAAGGATGTGTGTATAAGTGAGATGTCATGGGCGGATGCGGTGGATGTATTGGATGCTATTTCGATTCGATTTAAGGAGTTGGTGGATTACAAAGAGGTGGGGGTTTTATTATTAGCATTGGAGTGGCGTTTGTCGACTTTATTTTGTACGGGTGAAACGGATCCTAAGAGTGTACAGGAGTGTGCGCATTTTTTTATTTATTTCCATCGGTCTATGTGGGCGATGAATTATTGGCCGCCTTTGGAATCGGAGAATGGGCTTATAAAGGCGAGTGAGAAGGAGTTGTTGAAGATCGTGGGGTTATGTACGCGTTATGTGGACAATAGAGGTTTCAGGAAGAAATTGCTGAATTTATTCTACAAGTTGTCTTGTCGTCAGAGTGATAGTGTGCGTTCAGAGGGTGGTAAATCTGCAAACAAGTTACAGGCTTGTCGTTCACAGAGTTGGTATTATACGATGCAAAGGAATGCCTATAAGTTGCAGGTCGCTGAATTATTGAAAGAGTCTAATTTTGCGACGTCACTGGTTCTCAATGCGATGGATATGTACATGAAATCGCTGTACGAGTTGCCATTCTTATCTTATTTTTGCATTTACCAGGAAAGCATGATTGTTCAATTGACTAAGATGCGTGGCTATTCCTACCCATTGATTTATATGGGGGATGGGGGCGTTTACTTATTTTATAAACGGCAAATGTCGGCAAAGGCCTCGGTGATAGAGTGCGTGGTAAATTGGTTTCGAATAATAAAGAGCGACCACAACAACGTGTTGTTTAAAAACATTGCGATCAAAAGCCCTTAACACATTGTCAATTGAACTTTGTATGTGGATTGATACACACTTAAATAAAAAAGAGTATATATATGAAAATAGTATTTGTTAGTAAAAATGATGAATACTGGTGAACTGTCGAATCCCAAACCCAGTCTGGGTCAAAATAAGCCATTTGGGCCTCGAGCGGATAAAGGCCCACGAAGGGGACAGAGTGGAGGCGCTCCATCTTTTTCAGAGTTTCTAAACCCAAATATTCACAATCGCCACGGGCGTACGAGCAATCCAACAGTGTCTTACCCGTTTATGACTCGTCCGTTTAAATCGGGTGGTGGCCATCCTTTGGAGGGCGAACTTCTTTTTTCGCTCCGTCAGGAAGCGAAAAAAGCGGGTGCAGGCTTTTTGATTACAACCGTTCCCCTTTCTTTTTTGAATGCTAAGCTTTACGAGTATAGTGGAGTTATGGGGGGGACTGGTACATTTTCCAACGCGATGCACACCATTAACACCTCCGACGCGTCTCCTATGGGCGAGACGCTTAATTTCCTCGGTGTACTTCGCAACGAGGCAATTGCTCCGTCCAGGCATCAGAAATTGATCAACGTTGACGTTCGGGGCCGTACTCGAATTCGGAATATTTGGAACGGTGCGGTGCGTACGGGTGAAAAGCTTTATTTGCGTCTCTACAAGGTTTCGGTGAATACATATGGCCCAGTGCGGCCAAGTGGCATTGGGCGTGATCCGCCAGATGCGCCAATCCGTAAATTCATACCAATGACACTGACCGAAAAGTTAGAGTCCGATGACAATCCCTTTGATCAGCAATTTGAGGACATCTATATTGGAACTGTTATGAATGCGGTACACAAAGTGGCAGCGGATAGCTCAAAAAAGGTAGCTGTGGTTCGACCTGCAGAGATGAAGAAATTGGCGTTTATTGAAGTGGCATTAAAGATTGGTCATTAATCTTTTAAAGTATTATAAAATAATAGAATAAACATACCCAGATAGACAATGCGACCGTTTGGCACACAAGACGATTTGTGGAGTTCCGCATTAAAATGCTCAGGGCCTTTCCACTCCATTTTACGCGTTCTAATATAATATCTATTTTTTGAGCCATCTGTTCTTTGTCGATGGTCAACGCTTGTATATTTTGGGAGATGCTTTGTGTAAAATCTTCGGTTCTAAGATTTGATTTTTTAACTTCGGTCCTAGTAACTTGTATTTCCGTTAAAATCTCCCGTAAAAGTTGATCTTGATTTAATTGTTTCATATAAGTAAATTTCTACGGATTATAAGTATAAAAAAATAGCATCATCCAAGACATACGTCCACTGCGTGTCCCTTGGCCGCGTACCCCATGGCCCGACCAATTTCAAACCGTCTCAGGTTTTCCACCTTATTGACCGTTTGCAAAACGAGCAATTGCGCTGTGTTCATAATCTCAGCCGCACTCCGCCCCCCATCGACCATGAGCCCCATGTTACGAATCATGGCCTTTGTAGCTGGGTCCTCGAGGAGTTCTTGTTTATTCGTCTTCCTGCAGGGTTCAATGCCGAATACGATTTTGCCCTTACACGTACCATCCACGGCCCGCGTGTTCCGCCCATCCTGGGGCATGGTTACGCGCAGAAGGTCTCCAGGGAAAATGGTGCTAGTGCCGCTGTTCATCATTGTGCACAGGCCTGCGTAAGTCGCGACAAACCCTTGCTCTTCTCTGCCTCCATCTACCGAGGCTTTGTAAGCCGTGGTGGAAACTCCTGCGTACACCAGTTCGTTGACAAAGTCTGTGGTGTTGGGGAGGCCATTTGCGGAGGAGAATGCAAGAGCGCCCGAACGTTTGCGACGGGCCTGGCCTTTTGCTCGCGCCATGAGAACTTCGCCTTCAACAACGTCATAAACACCATCTTCTACACCTGTATTATCGAGAAGGGGGATGCGAGCATCCCCAACGCGGCGGTGGCCGTTGGGTGTCTTGGATTTGCGCAGAAATTTGGAATCAATCCGCGTATTGACGTCTATCGAGCCAGGGGCCCGAGCAATGGGATTTCCACGTTTGTTTTTACGAGTTGCCAGAATAGAATTCATGGGAGTTTAATGATTGTAAATTGGCTATATATATACTAATTTTAGGCTTCAATCCATAAAAACGAACTGAAATAATATCAAATACGAATGTGTATAAAGATTATATTTAAATATATCGAAGGCTATCAATTGCACTGGTAAAATTTGGAAGAAACGTGGGATTGTTTGAAATATCTATTTAAAACCTAGAACTAGTATATGAAATGATAACGATCGATGAAGATTTCTTACAAGCGGACTCCCTGTCGACCGTAAACCAAGACCACTTTGCAACGCTGCTAGAATTGTTGGAAAAACAAGCTGATAAAGTCATTGCATTAAGACTACTGCCAAATTTTGGAAAAGATTACGATCTGTCACTTTCATTTGACACGACCGTATTAAAAGGATTTCAATTGCAGCTCAGACCCGAGTACGTGACAAGCGATGAAGATATCATGTGGATGAACCCCAATCTATATCACATGAGAACGACTGTAAAAATAGGCTCGACAGCGCGCGTGCCTACCGACGTCGATTTAGTCAATTTCAATAATAGGGTAGGTACTTATGAAACAACGATTGTGGATGAATTTGGCATGAAATCAAATGGGTATTACGCGGTACTGGACACCACGCCTAGTAAAAACTTCTTCGAGATCCACCAAGGGGAGGTACTCGGTGATTTATACATACGACTCAAAGATTTTCGAATTCGGGAAATGCTTGAAAAGGAACAAGAGGCGTTTATTAAGATGCATTTCAACGGAACCCCTGTGATCAATTCCTGCATATACAACGTTTTGAACAGTAATGGAGACAGCATTGCCTTTTACAATGATTGCACGGCAACCAAATGTGGGGACTACTACCTCGTGAATAAAGGACCAATTCATGGGTACTTGTCTATAAAGAGTAATCAAGTGGCCGAAAACGTGTTTAAAAACGTATTGCCGCTGTCACTAGGTACTACAAATGAGTTTTACAAATGGAACGATTTAACGGAAGTTCACAGGGAAAAGTTCATGGCTATTAACTGGGGGAAAGAACCTTGCAGCACTTCGTTGATGCGCATTCCAACTCGCTTAAACACCTTGCAAACGGAAGAGTGGGCAAAGCATTTAAGCGTATGTGTAGTAGGGCAATATTGTATGAACTCTTTGATAATGGCCCCTCACCACGTATCAGACAAGATCCCAGTTAAGCAATTGGTGGACATTACTCCTTCGGCGAGAGATGTCGTTGATTCGGTGTCTACAAACAAGCATTTTTACGGGATGTACAGAGCCTCTGAGATATGTGTACCATTCCGTATCGATTCGGAATTGGTAGCAGGGATTTTAAGAGATCATTTAAAAATCGAACAAGAATTTGGTATAGCTATTTTAAATCCTAAGATATGCAAAGAGGGCTTGCTCTACATCCCGAGGGAGCTGATAAATAATTACATCGATTAGGCAGCGGTCTTCTCGACTCTTGACGTGACCGTAGGGAACATGTAATGAATGCAAAATTCAGTACATACCTGAAACTTTTCAGCGGGGTCGGCATGGGCAACGGCAGCGGCCTTGTAATTCAATTTAAGTTCCTTAAAGTTGGTGAAGGGCATCTGAGACAGCACCTGGCTCTTCAACTGATTGATAACGTCATCGACGATACCCGAGTTAATCTTCAAGTATCGGTTCTCACGCTTGGTCTCAAGGTCGGCGTTAATACCGAGACTCTCCCAGTTGTTGCGGATAACGTTCATGACCACGTGATCGTGCGGGACATACACATAATCTTCGCCTTCAAACGGAATAATGCCATTGTGAAGAGAATTCGCACTGTAGCCACCATACTGCTCGATGAATCGATTGTTCATAACGTTGGTTGGCTTGTACAACACTTGGTGAGAACGAGTCTGTTCCCTCGGAAGCATTGTAATCAGATTCGTAAAGCCTCTCGAACCACTGGCCGCCGTCGCGCCAAAATCGTCAGAACTAGGAGTGTAAAGCCACCCAGATGCATTAGTAATCTTAACAGGGTCGGAATACGCACCTTCCTTGTCAACTAAACGACCATTGAACAAGTTCATTGACACGTGAACGGGAGCGTCATAGTCGGAGCTGATACTGTTGATCGCAATCTCAGTGACAATCCCTTTCGTGAAATCAAATCCTTCGGCCTCGCCCTGCGGAGTGAAAATTTTAGCAGCACTTGTCGTGAATGGATTAACAACGCCTTTGGCGATTTCAGCCGACGTAAATTCACTTTGGCATACCACCCGACGCGTAAATTTGGCCATACTCGGTGCCGCCACCGCCTTAACTTCTTCATGAACCACTTCTTCAACGAGAGGAGTCGGACTTTTAATCGAGGCAGCGGATGAGTTTTTAGCAACTCGGGACATCTTTATTTGAATTGTAACTAGGTGGTATTAATACTTTTTTTTCGTTGTTTGACAAATAGAATCTGAAGTCAATTTAAAGCTGCAAGCAAACCGCACCCTCAAAAACATCCTTCCATCACAAGTATATACAACCTCCTTACTATAAATATAAAATGTCGCGCGCGTTCGAAAATTTCTTTAAAAGCTCCAATGCCAAAAAAGAAATCCCATCCGAACGACTATCCATACCCACTGACACCAATGTGCCCTATGCATTAGGGTCCAAACACAGTGGCTATGTAGCCCAACTTTTAGAATTTATTAACAGTTCCCGCGATCTTGGACCCGATGACCCTCGCGCCATTACTGTACTCACCAAAAGCGGACCCATTTCATTCTCCGACATTTCCCCCAAATACATCGCACTCATTCAATCCGCATGGGCTAAACTTCTAACCAAACTAGACCCTCGATGCTCCAAAATAGGAAAACTTCCCTATAGCGCAGAACGATTTATACAACGAATCGCCGATACATTCGATAAAGTCATCGTTGTCAATATATTAACGTCACTCGCAGCCTACGTTGCCATACATGCACGGTTAAATGCACGGATTCAAGCCATCACCGTAGTAGAACCTCAATGGAATTCACGACTAATTCAACGTGAAGCCAAAAACGCTGTTGGACAAATCATGTTCTATCTATGCACCGATACAACCGCCTACGCTACTTCCGAAGGCAGCCCGTGGGCCGATGATGTTACAGGCAATTATTAATTCCATAAACATTTATCTACATCCACACTAATTTATTCTCTAAAAAACGACCCTCTATGTAACTCGAAGCCTTCTCCGAATTCAAAAGCATCGTCTCCTTATTCACACGCACCTTTAACTTACTCGCACGCCGCTCCACACCGTTGTAAAAACGAATCACCGCATCCCCATACTTCTTCACAGGAAAAGATATAGAATCCACAAATGCATTTATAGCATCCATGTCCGTACAGATCACCGCCAGAGGCACACTGCGTCGCAAAAAAGCACGCTCCGTACACTGCGAAGACGTCTTCGAAGCCAACCATATATTCATTACATCTTTAAAAGACATCGGATCCGAAATCAACGACTTCGACACTTTAATTTCCTCCCTTTTCACAACCTCCCTCGCCTCGTCCACCACCACCTCGTCCACCTTGGCATGAGACCTAGACATGTTTGAAAATAAAGTATCAATTGAGGAATCCTTTTGATCACTTTGGGTCGATCCCGATAAATGCGACACTGAACCCGCATCACACTCACATGCAGTAACGTGACCACATCCCTTCGCCACTCTCATTTTCAATCTACCATTCAGAAACGAACTCAATTTTACCTTGCCCGCATTACGTCTGCCATACAATTTCTTCTTAGCCCTGTAACGATTACGCAATTCAGTCTCCTTATCCTCACCCAGATCCGTCGGCAACGACGTGCCGAACTTCGCATTGAAGTCCGCAAATACCATCGGAATCGTTACTCGCTTTACGTAGTATTTGTCGTACTTTTCACAATCCAAATTTAATTGCATTTATAACTTGCACAAAGGGCCTATTTATACTTTTTTAATCCCCACTATTCATATCTGCAAAATTAGTATATAAGGCAGTTAAGAATTACCATAAACCATATGTCGTCTTTGTGCATTTTATGCCAGCATCCATTAGATAAACTTCAAGCCAGCTTTGTCACCTATTCGAGAAGCGGAGATTCCACCAAGTGCTCGCATTGCGCACACCTATCTTGTATCAAATTAGGCGATAACTACACCTGCCCCGTATGCTCCTCAACTGGCACCGATGCAGATTTTGGAATTAGTGCCAAACACGGCCGAATATCCGCACTCGCAGCCATGAAATTACAACTGGGATCCAACTCCAAAGGAGTACTCTCCTCCTGGCTATCCTCTGGTGTCAGCAACAGCAATATTAAAAAATGCCTCGCGAAATTCCCCGCAGAAACACTCGCACATCACTCACTCGTTGAATTCATCGATGGAAACGTCACCTTTGACGAGATTTTAACCCATGCCACACCTCAAAACGTTAAAGACGTTTTCACCAACGATGAAATACTTGAACTCAAACCCACCGCCCAAAATTTATCCACGCTCATGCGCAGCGGACTCTTCGAATTCAGCTCCGATATCATCTCCCATATATGCACCTCCGTAGAGGAACTTACCGCCATCGGATTCACACCCAGCAAATACGTTGAAAATGGATTCGGGTTAGATCAATGGATCAGCCGAGGAGCATCCTTGAAAGACGTATTGCAACTTCATGGAGACGATGTACGCTTCTCCGAGTTTGTATCCACCTGGCATCCGACACTACCCCAACTCACCTCACTCAACTGCTTCGATACCGACGCACTCGCCGAAATAACCGATTGGAAAGAACAAACCGTCAAGTC
>TARA_B110000879_G_scaffold186019_1_pt1 | contig 12563 bp, 10 predicted proteins | sample TARA_B110000879 | Tara Oceans TARA_B110000879 (sample SAMEA4398094) | marine metagenome | biome: Polar Biome; feature: [SRF] surface water layer (ENVO:00010504); material: water (ENVO:00002006), including particulate matter (ENVO:01000060) such as... | depth 5 m
CTTGAATTGAAACTCTCTTTTCAGAAAGTTCAATCATTTTTGAGGAAGACTCGACATAGGTTATCCTAGTTGTTGGGTATTGGCTCAAACAAAAAGACAATAGCTCTCCCCTGCCACCGCCAACAATTAAAATTTGCTGATTGTCAAGGTCTTTGGTAAGAAAATGGGTTTGTGCTTTAAAAAGCAAATCTCCAAAAACCAATTTCACAAAAAACAGGTAATATGGAGCTATAAAGTTGTATCCATTCATTTTTCTATGCGGTTTTGAGGTTTCTCAAAACCAAAGTTATGGACAGTGTAAAAGGCTGATTTTATACAAAAAGATGTTCTAGATCGTCTTTTGAGTAACGGTACTTCTCTTTTAATTCGTCTTCACGAACAAATTTGAACGCATTATTATTCAGTAGTAAAAAGTTACTTTTTTCCTTTTTTCCTTTAGCTTTCTTTCGATTTTTAAAGTTCGTAATTCGTGTTAAGGTCATTGATATATTTTTTTACAAAAATAGCGATTAAATCAATGTAAGTCAAGCACTTGCTTCAGTCCAGTGTTAATAATTTTCGCGCTTTTTGTTAAATCTTCAATAGTGTGAGCTTCCGACACAAAACCAACCTCATATCCAGAAGGGCCCATATAAACTCCATTTTCTAAAATGTAGCTATACAATTCCTTGAAGAAATTCATTTTAGCACTATCAATTTCATCTGCTTTTGTGACTCTATTTGAGCTAAATGTTAACCAAAATATGGAGCCGGCTTGCTGCATATGAAATCCAGATGCTGCAGGAATTCCTTCTGTTACTTTTTCAATGAAAAAGGCGGTTTTCTCCTCTAAGTCTTTGTAGAAATTTAGTTTTAAGCATTGCTCTAAAGTTGCTTTTCCCGAACTCATCGCAACAGGATTTCCAGATAATGTTCCAGCTTGGTAAACTGGCCCGTCAGGAGCAACACAAGACATGATTTCTTTACTTGCTCCATAGGCTCCAACGGGTAATCCACCACCAATAATTTTACCGTAAGTGATAATGTCAGGCTGAATATTGTATAATCCTGCTGCTCCTTCAAAACCAACTCTAAACCCACTAATTACTTCATCAAAAATCAAAAGGATATCATTGTCTTTTGTGATTTTTCTCAGGAAGTTGAGGTACTCAAAATCCTGAACCAATAACCCATTATTTGCTGGAATGGGTTCAATAATAATACACGCTAAATCATGGCCATGTTCTGCGATTGCTTGTTCAATGGCTTCTTTGTTATTTAAAGGAGCTACTAGTGTTTCATTTACATAAGCTTCTGGAATTCCCGCTGAAGAGGAAGTTCCTAAGGTCACTAATCCTGAACCAGCATTTACTAATAGAGCATCTAAGTGTCCATGATAACAACCTTCAAACTTTAAGATTTTGTTTTTGCTAGAATAACCTCTAGCCACCCGAACGGCAGACATCACCGCCTCGGTTCCCGAACTAGTAAATCGAATTTTTTCTATGAATCGGTTGTTCGATATGATCAAATCACCCAATTCATTTTCGAGTTGAGTTGGCGCTCCAAAAGAAGTCCCCTTGTCCAATGCAGCAACAATCGAATCTCTAACTCCTCTATGATTATGACCTAGAATTAAAGGCCCCCATGAGCAGCAAAAATCAATGTATTCGTTTCCATCTACATCGTAAATGTGACAACCATCTCCTCTATCAATAAATATTGGATCACCTTTAACTGATCGAAATGCACGCACGGGTGAGTTTACTCCGCCCGGGAACAAATCTTTTGCTTTCGAATATAGTTTATCTGAATTTTTTCTAATCATAGCTTTGGTGTCCTCTTGTTTAATAGGCTTTACTAATTTTGAGGTTTGCAAAAATAACCTTAATAAGAGGACAAAAAAGCAGTCAAATGGATTTCAGATGGGACAAAAATTTTGCTAAAAAATTAGATAACAACGATGAACTAAGCGGTTATCGCAATGAATTTATTTTTCCTCAGCACGATGGAGAAAACTGTATTTACCTAACAGGAAACAGTTTAGGGTTGCAGCCAAAAGGTGCAAAAGCTGCTTTACAGCAAGAGTTAGATGACTGGGGGAAATATGGCGTGGAGGGTCATTTCGAAGCTAAGAACCCTTGGTTTGCCTATCATGAAATGTTTGCTGATCCACTTTCTGAAATAGTTGGCGCAAAACCAATGGAAGTCGTGGCTATGAATGGGTTGACCACGAATTTGCACTTAATGATGGTTTCCTTCTACCGACCAACAAAAGAACGATTTAAAATAATATGCGAAGGAAAAGCTTTTCCTTCTGATCAGTATGCACTTGAAACACAAGTTAAGCATCATGGATTAAAGCCTGATGACGTCTTGGTCGAACTTGAGCCAAGAGAAGGAGAGTATAACATAAGAACTGAAGATGTTTTAAAAGCCATAGAAGAAGTTGGGTCTGAACTGGCATTGGTAATGATTGGTGGAGTGAATTACTACACAGGTCAAGTTTTCGATATGAAAACCATTACCGAAGCGAGTCAAAGACAAGGAGCTTATGTTGGCTGGGATTTAGCACATGGAGCGGGAAATGTTCCGCTTGAACTCCACGACTGGAATGTTGATTTTGCTTGCTGGTGTTCGTACAAATATCTGAATTCTGGTCCAGGAAGTATTGCTGGAGTTTTTGTTCATGAAAGACATTGCAATAATCCTGAACTTCCAAGACTTGCTGGCTGGTGGGGTCACGATAAGGAAACACGGTTTTTAATGGAAAAAGGATTTAACCCAATTCGTTCGGCAGAATCTTGGCAGTTGAGTAACGCTCCCGTTTTGGCAATGGCAGTGCATAAAGTAGCAATTGATTTACATTCTAAAATAGGAATGAAAGCCTTGCGAGAAAAGTCACAAAAACTGACGAGTTATCTTGAGTTTTGCATTAAGCAAGTTTCCGGAAATCACCCGAATGCAATATTTGAAATTATAACTCCAAGCAATCCTGAAGAAAGAGGTGCTCAATTATCTATACTTGTTCATGGTAAAGGAAAACAGCTTTTTGATTATTTGACAAAAAACGGCGTAATTGCTGATTGGAGAGAGCCAAATGTTATTCGAATTGCCCCTGTTCCAATTTATAATTCGTTTGAAGATTGCTATCGGTTCTCAGAAGTTTTAAATTCGGCTGTTGAATGCGAATAAAATATGGAAGTAATAATTGAAACAGAGCGATTTTTAATGCGTGAACTTAAAACCACGGATGCTAATATGTTCTATTCGTTAAACCTTGATCCTGAAGTAACGCGCTACACAGGTGACACCGCTTTTCATAGTATTAGTGAGGCAATGGACTTCCTGGATGAGTACGACGATTATAAAAAACACGGTTTTGGTCGCTGGGCGGTAATGTCAAAAGAGGACTCTGATTCTTGGGGTTGGTGTGGTCTGCATAGAAGAGAAGATGGTTCTGTTGATATGGGCTACCGCCTGTTTCAAGAAAAATGGGGGAAGGGCTGTGCTACTGAAGTTGGAAGAGCCTGTGTCAAATATGCGTTTGAAAATCTTAAATTACCAGAAATTATCGCAGAAGCCGTCGTAGAAAACGCTGCCTCTTTTCATGTAATGGAGCGATTGGGCTTCAAGTATTGGAAGGATGGGGAAGATCACGGATACAAAACCAACATTTATAAAATGACAAAGGATGATTATTCCAAATTGGAAATTTGAGTTAAGTCAACTTTTGTACTCCAACTAAAAAATAAATTTGAACCTTATAACCCGTTAATAGTTGCTAAAGGTATTAGGCATATTACTCTTTGGAATTGTAATGATTCGAATATTCTCTAGAATGGCGAATAAAGGTCCGCGTAAAAGCAATTATTTTAAAAGGAAATTTGACGAATAGGTATGGAAAAGGCACTTGTTGTTGGAGCTGGATTAGTAGGAAGCTTACAAGCTGTATTACTAGCAAAAAAAGGTCACCAAGTAGATGTTTATGATCGAAGAGGTGATATTAGAAATGTTGAGTTTATTGGCGGAAGGTCCATAAACTTAGCCCTGTCAAACCGAGGTTGGAAGGCGCTAGAATTAGCCGGGATAGCTCAGGATATTAAAGATATCTCAATTCCTATGACGGGGAGGAAAATGCATGCTGTAAACGGTGATATTACTTATCAAGCGTACGGTAAAGAGGGTGAAGCAATCTATTCAGTTCCTAGAGGTGAGTTAAATCGAAAGTTAATATTGAAGGCAGCTGAACATGAAAATGTGAATTTGCATTTTGATATGAAATGCACTGATATAGATGTGAAAAAGGGTTCTGTATCCTTTGAAGATGCGAAATCAGGAGAGAAGGTTATTACTGAAGCAACCCAGATATATGGCACAGATGGAGCGTTCTCTTCAGTGCGAGCGCGACTTCAAAAGACCGATAGATTCAATTATTCACAAGAATATTTGCGACACGGTTACAAGGAATTGATAATTCCAGCAAATGAGGATGGGTCTCATAAAATGGATAAAAATGCCCTCCATATTTGGCCACGAGGTGAGTTTATGTTGATTGCTTTGGCTAATTTGGACGGTAGTTTTACTGTAACGTTGTTCTTTCCATTTGAAGGAGAAACCTCATTTGCGAGCTTAGATACGGATGCGAAAATTCTAGCATTTTTTGAAGAAACTTTTGCAGATGCAGTTCCACTAATGCCCACTCTATTAAAAGATTATCACGAAAACCCATCGGCTTCTTTAGTTATAATCCGATGTGATCCATGGAATTACGAGGACAAGGTTTTGTTGATGGGAGATTCAGCGCATGCTATTGTTCCATTTTATGGGCAAGGAATGAATTCAGGTTTTGAAGATTGCTCAGAATGGTGGCGCTTAGCTGAAAAGCACGGTGATAATTGGGCTGCAATGTTCAAGGAATTTTCGGAAGTTCGTCAACCGAATGGAGATGCAATAGCTGATTTAGCGCTTCAGAATTATATTGAAATGCGAGATTTGGTAGGGGATGAAATGTTCCTTCTACGTAAGAAGATTGAGAAAAAGATCTATTCAAAATATCCTGACAAATGGGTTCCATTGTATAGTATGGTAACGTTTTCTCACACCGCCTATGCAGATGCATTAGCAATAGGTAAAAAGCAAGAAAAAATAATGGATCCAATTATGGCACGAACTGATATCGTTCAAACTTGGGATTCAGATGAAGTTGAGGATGCGATAATGAGTCAATTGTGAGATTAATATTACTATTTGTTTTCTTTTTTGCAGGTAACACTCTATTCGGTCAAGGTTATAACCGCAAGAATAAAGATGCTTTTCCTCAAACACCACGGTTCGAAAAAACGGGTTGGTATTTTGGCCTAGGCGCTAATTACCCGCTTAATTTGGCGACTATAAAAGAGGCAGAAGGAACAAAAATAGGTGATACCACTTTTGCTACAAACTCTAACCCAATTGGGCAGTTGGGAGCCTTTGCCGAATTCGGTAGATACCACATGATTGAGAATTTATATTTTTTTCGTTATTGGAATTACGGTATTAATTACCGTTGGATTCATGGTAAAGAAGGCTTCGAAAATCAGATAACTACTCCTACCGGGAATGTTCCGCTTTTAGCAGGAAAAAACACCTTTTCCGATCACTTTTTGAATGCTCATATTGAAATAAGCGGAGTCAATAAACTATCTGACAAAACCTTTTTGCAGCATACAATAGGAGGTCAGGCAGGCTACGCAATACTATCGAAAAGAAGCTACTCCACAAATCTGCCAGGATTGGAAGAAAAAACTCAAAATAGGCTGCATTCTTATGTTTATTATCGGTTAGGTTGGGGTGCTCGCGTTTCTAAAAAACTGATAATGATTCCGTCGATTGAAGTGCCCTTATTAAATGCTTACACGTTTAATTCTGGCAGGTACGATATGCCATATTTCAACAGCCATTATTGGCCGATAACGTTTTCGGTTCGCTTCTTTTTGTGTCGGCCTTATCGACTTAAGAGTTGCCCTCCAGTGGACGCACTAGGTTTGCCGGATGGGTTTGACAAAGATGAACCAGGTAAGTAGGAGTTATAGATTACTGTAAAAAAGGATTACTAGCCTTTTCTTCCTTGAGAGTTGTTTCCAGTCCATGACCAGAATAAACAACACGATTTTCATCCAGCAGAAGGAGTTTGTTTTTAATTGAATCCATAAGTGTATCCATATCTCCACCAGGCAAATCGGTTCGCCCAATAGAACCTCTAAAAAGTACATCGCCGCCAAGGATCCAATTTTCGTCAGTGCATTCAAATGCAACATGACCTGGGCAATGACCAGGAAGAAAGTGGACATCCAGATTTGTATTACCAAACTCAATTGCTTTCCCTTCTTCCAAAACGTATTCAGCTTCTGGTGGAGTTTCAGCAGCTCGCAATCCATAAGCATGGGCCATGTCAGAAAATCGCTCGTAAACGGGTCTGTCCAATTCATGCACTTGGGGAATTAAACCCCAAGTTCTAGCAACATAGGCATTACCAAACGTGTGGTCTAGATGGCTGTGCGTATTAAGTAGAAGAACTGGGTTTAATTTATTTTCTTCAATCCATACCTTTAAATTCTCTTTTTCATACTGTTCGTAACAACCTGGGTCAACAATTGCGCATTGTTTTGTGTCATCATAAACGACATAAGTATTTTCTTGAAAAGGACCGAAAACAAAAGATTTTAGAAAAGTTGACATTTCGTTTGTAAATTTTAAGTCATAAATACGGCAATGCCGCTTAAACAAGTATCAAAAATACATTTTATGACTACCTTTATCCGCCTTTGTTTAACTGGATTTTGAAACCAATTAATCTTTATATAATAATCTTTATTCTAGCGCTGTTTGGCTGGAGTGAAACTGTCTTTGGACAGTTCAATAACGGTATGCGTCAAAATTTTGGCAAGAGCAGGGTGCAACACGAAGATTTCTTTTGGACCTACTATGAATTCAAGGATTATAAAATTTATCAGTATCGAGGTGGTGAAAAATTATCTGAATATATTGCTCAAAATTACCGTGAGAATTTAAAAGATATTGAAAAGAAAATTGGCTTTGGATTTACAGGTGAATTGAATTTTATTGTTTACAATAAACAGTCTGAGTATAAACAAAGTAACATTGATTTTGATAATAATGAAAGTGGTACAGGAGGAGTAACCGAAATTGCGAGTTCTAATATCTTTTTATACTTTGAAGGTGATTATAATACTTTTCACTTACAACTTAGGCAGGGTCTTTCAGAAATGTTGGTCAAGCGAATGTTTTTTGGAGACAATTGGAAAGAGGTTATCCGAAATGCAACCTTATTAACCATTCCCGAATGGTATACAGATGGTCTAGTTTCTTACATTTCTGAGCCATGGAGTGTTGAAATTGACAACCGAGTAAAGGATGGAATAATGACTAATCGCTTCAAAAAATTCAACCATTTAAATGGAGCTGACAGAACCTATGCTGGTCATGCAATTTGGAACTATATAGCAGAGGTTTATGGGCCAGAGGTAATTCCGAATGTGCTCTATATGGCGAGAGTAAGCAGAAGTATTGAAAGTGGTTTTCTATTTGTTCTCGGGACGACATTAAATGACTTGACCAATGATGCTTGGTTGCATTACCAAGTTAAATATGAGTTGGACGAGAAAAGTGAAAGCTTTCCTAATGATAAAGAAATACCAATAAGGACGAGAAAGAAAAGAGAGTATTATCAAATAAGCAAAAGTCCCGAAGGAAATCAGATTGCCTATGTGAAAAATAATGAAGGCAGGTACAAAATTCAGCTCCTTGATTTGGAGAAAAATCGTCGCAAAACTTTAGCAAAAGGAGGGATTCGTTACGATAGACTTCCTGACTATTCCTACCCATTAATTGAATGGAGACCAGATGGAAAAGTGCTAGCAATAATTGAAGAAGAAAAAGCTGAACCATTTTTAACACTGTATGAAATCGAATCTAAAAAGGGTTATGAACGTCCAATATTTAGGGTTGATGAAGTAGTTGACATGAGCTACTTGAATAATGGTAAAAAGTTGATTTTATCAGCGACATTAAAGGGGCAATCTGATTTATGGGAATATAATTTAATGGCCAATACAGTTAAAAAATTGACGGATGATATTTACGATGACCTGTATCCAAAGTATACGAATGATGGGGAGGAAATAATATTTTCAAGTAATCGCCCAATAGATTCATTGTTTTCTCATAAAAAGTTTAGGAATGACATGGAGCCTACAAAAGATTTGTTTCTTTTTCAAGGAAAGACAAAACCCTTAATTCGGATTTCAGAAACACCATTTGCTGATGAAGTCTACCCTCACCCGTATGGTAAAAATCAATTTGTGTATTTAGGCGATAAAAATGGAGTCAAGAATAGGTATATAGCAAGAATAGATAGCGTTGTTGCAAGTGTTGATACAACTATAAATTATAGATACGTTGTCAACTCTAGTCCTTTGAGTAATTATGATCGAAATATAAAGGAACAACAGATAATAGCACCAGAAAACTTGGCAATTGACTTGGTCTATAAGGATAAAAAATATAAACTTTACCAATCCTCAGTAGAACGTAACGAAGAAGAATTGAGTGCAGAAATGACCGAAACAGAATTCAGAAAAGAGGGAACGGCTGAGGTGGAAAATTCAAGTGAGGAGAAACTTAAAATAGTTGAAGTTTCAACAGTTGTTATTGAAGAAGAAAAAGAAGAAGAGGAGACAATAGTTGACATTGAAGACTACACATTTGGGGGAGAGCAACGGGATAAAATGGATGCTGAAAAAAGTCAAAACTTTGTAACCGGAAGAGCGAAAAACTCACGGAAAGACACTTCAAAAGTCAAGCTGTTTGATATGCCCCAAGAACGCAATTACAATAAGAACTTTAGTTACACTAATATAACCTCTACACTTGATTTTAATTTTGCAAATCAACTTTATCAGCCGTTTAATGGCGGACCATATACCAACCCTGGAATGGGAATTTTAATGAAAGTGTCTTTATTTGATTTGTTTCAAGATTATAAAGTAGAAGGAGGTGCTCGAGTTGGTTTTAGAAATTCAAGTTTGGAAATGTTTATGGGTTTACACGATCGCAGTAAAAGATTAGACAAATCCTATTTAGTTAAGCGCCAAAGTCTCAAGTATGTTACTGACGTGGCAGCTAGTAAAGTTATAATTTGGAAAGGAGAATACTTACTAAATTATCCCCTAACAGAGTTTCTCTCTGTTAGGGGTGAATTAAATTTCAGAGTCGATAGGACAATATCATCAGCATTAGAAGATATTAGTTTAGCTGAACCTAGCTTTATAGTTAGCCAGCCTGGAGTAAAGGTTGAATTAGTATTTGATAACGCAAAATCTAAAGGACTAAACCTATACAATGGAACAAAATTCAAAATATTTGCTGAACGGTATCAATTATTAAACGATATAAATAGTGATCTGAATGTTTTTGGAGCAGATTATCGCCACTATCAAAAAATTAGTAGAGACTTAATTTGGGCAAGTCGAGTGGCCGCTAGTACTTCGCTGGGTAAGCGAAAACTAGTTTATTATCTTGGATCGGTAGATGATTGGATCACGTTAAACCCAGCTAAAGAGAGGTTCAATAGACAAACTCCAATTGCTCAAGATCAGAGTTATACTTTTCAGGCACTTGCAAGTCCAATGAGGGGCTTTATTCAAAATGCTAGAAATGGAAATTCATTTGGAGTAATTAATAATGAAATTAGATTTCCTATATTCCGATACTTTGCACGAAAGCCATTGAAGTCTGACTTTACCAATAATTTTCAAATTGTTGCATTTGGAGATTTGGGCACAGCCTGGAATGGAAGAACTCCATTCTCTGAAGATAATGAATTCAATACGATTGCAGTTGTTGATGGGCCAATAACGATTCGATTAGACAACAAACGAAACCCCGTTATTGGTTCGTTTGGAGGAGGCTTAAGGACTAAGCTTCTTGGTTATTTTTTAAAACTAGATTATGCATATGGTGTAGAAGATGGACAGGTTTTAAAACCAATCTTTCATGTCTCAATGGGTTTTGATTTTTAGATTATGCAAGTAATAATTATTCTGGTATTAATAGGGTTTGTAGCCGGAGCTCTAAGTGGTTTATTTGGTATTGGAGGCGGAGTAATTATGGTGCCAGCGTTGGTCGTATTGCTAGGGATGACTCAGCACAGCGCGCAGGGTACTAGTATAGGTCTAATGCTATTGCCGATTGGAGGCTTAGCGGCATACAATTATTATCAGCAAGGTGAATTGAACATTAAATACGGAGCAATTATCGCTGTAGCATTTTTTGTTGGAGGATATTTTGGTTCAAAAATGTCCCTTGGAATATCAGAAATTTGGCTAAAGCGAGCTTTTGGTGTTCTGATGCTGGTAATAGCCGTTAAAATGATAGCATCCAAGTAAATAGAATAAAATCAAGTGATTTTTTTAGCCTTTTCAAACTCGAACTGTTAGCAAAATGCTCGCTTGTTTCCGTTTGGCCTAAACTTTGACTTTACGTTTGCAATTACTTCCAAAACAAGGATATGAATCGAGCTGTATTTTTTTCACTGATATTAATGTTCTTGCATCCTGTTTTATTTAGTCAAGATCTCAAAAACAAAAATTATTCAGAACTCTTCAACGAGTCGAAATTGTTGATTGCTAATCAAAAACAAGAAGCAGCGATTCCAATTTTAGAAGAGATGTATGCTCGGGATAAATCAAACTCAAACGCAGCCTATCTGCTTGCGCTTTGTTATGTAAAATCGTTCAAGAATATAAATAAAGCTATTTCTTTATTGGAGACTGCTAAAGGCGATTATTCTAAATTTTATGATCGATCATCAGTTAAGGAAAGAGGAGTAAGTGAATATGCCTATTACTATTTAATTATCGCTTATTCTTTGAAAGGAGACTGTAAAAACACCATTTCTACTCTTAATGGATTCTATAAAGTATACTCTTATGAAGATGAATGGTATCTTATAGATGGTCAAAAATGGTATCGTCAATGCGGCAAACATAAATGGAAAGATGAGGATTCAATTAAAATTGCAAATGTCCCAGTTGATTCTGCTAATGCAGGACTGGACTCCAATTCCGGTTCAAATAAATTAGTAACTGAATATACAAACCCCGCTCAAATACAAGAAAACATCACCAATAGCGTACAAATTATTTCTCCACCAAACTCAATGTCACCAGGAACAACCTCTCCTTATCGCGATAGATTAAGAAGAGTAGGCGAGGTTGGTGGACCTGAAATAATGACTAGAGATGTATCTCACAATGCAAGGACTTCGCTTTACGGTGTTCAAGTAGGTGCCTATATAAAGCCACGTTTTGTAAAAGATTTTAAGGACTTGAAAAACGTTGAAGTGTATATAGATAATAACGGGGTATTTAGGTACGTTATCGGTCGATTTGTTTATCGAACGCAGGCTGATAAATTGTTAAATTATGTGCAAGAGGTTGGTTATCAGGATGCATTTATCGTAGATGTTAATATGACCAAAAACTTTAATGAAGAGGTAGTGCGAGTAAATAATCAATCGATTAAACGAGAAATTACGGGAGATGTAGAGTACCGTGTCCAAATAGGAGCCTTTAAGGAAGAAGATATTCCTGAAGATGTTATGCGGATTTACTTGCAATTTGATGACATTAATGAAAACACTCAAAAGGATCTTACTATTTTAACACTTGGTGAATATGGGGATTATGAAATCGCCAAGGCTTTTTGTTCTAACATTCAAGAATTAGGTATCCCTGATGCATTTGTTGTGGCTTTCAATCAAGGTAGAAAAATTACTATTGAGGAAGCCGGGGATTACTTAATGAGGAAGCGGGAAGAGGAAATTGAAAAAGCCCGAGAAGAGACGGCGATAGAACAGAAAGAGAAAAAGAAAAAAAAGAAATAGTCTACTTCAGACTTTCTACCCATTCTTTAATATTTCCAGAATGCAATTCCTTGATTAATTTTTGAATTGAATCTTGCTGATTGTGATACATTAAAAACCCAGTGAAGAAAGTATTATTTAATTCTGATTCCTGAAGTTTTTGAAAGCGCTTTTTATGATTAAACGGCAATAGATATAGCCTGTTTTTATAAGCTGTAAATGACTTCTGTTTCATTATTGGCCAAATTGTAGCATCAGCGGGCAGACTATTATACAGCAAATTAATGCTTTTGCTATAGGCTACCGTATATTCAGAGAATAGCTCGATGTCATCTAGCGTTTCTTTATATCGCCTTACTACTGCACTGTTTTTTCCAAATTGTTGAATCAAAAATTGCATAGCGCCCCTATCTCCGATGAAAGTAGCCATGTTTTCATTGAATACACCATCGTCTGCAATGTATACCGTGGCATGAGTCATTTCGTGTACCAATAGACGCACAAAATTTCCAGTATCTAATTCAAGCATAGAACTCAAAATGGGGTCGGATAGAATTCCTAATGTAGACCATGCGCCTACTTCTCCTAAGTCGACATCAAATCCTTGGTTTCGTAATTCTTCTAATTCCATACTGCCAGCCGATTTTTCGAAAAACCC
>TARA_B110000879_G_scaffold69575_1_pt1 | contig 12553 bp, 10 predicted proteins | sample TARA_B110000879 | Tara Oceans TARA_B110000879 (sample SAMEA4398094) | marine metagenome | biome: Polar Biome; feature: [SRF] surface water layer (ENVO:00010504); material: water (ENVO:00002006), including particulate matter (ENVO:01000060) such as... | depth 5 m
TTTCTGAAGACGGTTCAAAAGAATTTTTATGGAAGATTATAGATCTGTCCTTAGGCAAAGAAGTGCTCTCGGGTGAAATGAATTCGAATCAAAATTTGATTGATGTAGAAGCACTAGATTCAGGTATTTATGCTATTTCAATATGGGATGAGCAATCGAACTACACGAAGCGGTTTATTAAACAATAAACTGCTTCGTGATTAAAAGTAAGTTTCGAAAATGGGACTTTTTTGTTTCTGGTTATTGCTACCTGTTTATTAAAATTACTAAGGTAAGTCAGTTTGAATTCCTTGGGGTAACTCAGAAACAGGAGCATCTTCCAATCCTTAAAATAGATAAGTCGATTGTTTATTTAGTTGTTTTTTAAGGATCCTTTTCGAAATGTTTTCATCTAAAGAAACATAATTTTCAATAATCGAAAATCCTGTGCCCTTATTTCCATTTCCATAATTTCAGGCTATAGAAACTAAGTTCATGCGATTTAGCTTAAAACTTAAAATCCGTTTTTCGTCTATTTGTTCTTGGGAATTTGTAGACAACGTTGTGCATGTTGCTTCTAAAATAAGAGTAAAAACTAACGTTAGATATGAGAAAAAGTATCGGTAACAGGAGTTTCAGGATATGTGGGACAGCATTGTGCTGCTGAATGATTAAAGAGCGACTATGCTGTTGGGGGTTCGGTAAGAAGCTTGAAGCGATTTGATAAAGTTACCCAAGGAATTAAGAAAGTTGTTGATCCAAAAGGAAATCTCGAGTATGTAGAACTAAATCTTTTGAATGATGAAGGTTGGGGAAGAGGCTATGCGAGGTTGTGGTTTTGTTTTACATGTTGCTTCTACTTATGTTTGTTCAGAGCCAAAGGATGAAAATGACCTAACGAAGCCTGCCGCAGAAGGAACATTAAGAGCGTTAAGGACTGCTAAAAAAGTTGGAATCAAACGAATTGTAGTTATTTCTTCAATGGTGGCTATGTTGGGCGATGCAAATGGATCCATCAATACCAATCAAGACAGTTGGATAAATGTGAATGCAAAACATGCTAAGGCATATCTTTAAAGTAAAACTCTTGCAGAAAAAGCGGCCTAGGATTTTATTAATGTAAAATAAGGAGAAAATAAACTCGAGTTGGTTGTGGTAAATCCAGGGCCTGTTTATGGACCAACGTTTTCGAGTAATCTATCAGGTGAATCCAAGACCATGTTCAAGAATATGATAACGGGTTATGCTACCTAAAGCGGCAATAAATATGTCAGACGTTAGAGACATTGCGACCATCCATGTTGCTGCTTTAGAAAACGATAATGCTAGTGGCAAACGATTTATAGTAACTATAGAAAAAGCACACGGTTTTATTGAATTAGCGCAGATAATAAAATCGAATGGTTACGATAAGGTGAGCATAAGCTTGGCTCCAAATTTCCTTTTGAAACTCATGACTAATTTTAGTGCTGATTTAAAAGGAATGCGTCAGTTCATTGGTAACACGTTCAATGGTGATGTTAGTGAAACAATGAAGACCTTCAAATGGAAATCCATTTCGCTTAAAAAAACCGTTTCGGATACTGCTGAATCTATTATTCAAGCCATGAAGTCATAGTTTGATTATTTTATAAATCTCGAGCCAAGTTATTCTGGCTCGAGATATATTCGAGCGGCACAAGTAATCTCCAGCAAGCAATTGTATAAATCAGAAAGAGTAAAACAACCGCTGTTAGTACTAATTTATTTTTCGCGATTCTACTCTTTTTTAATACTTAATTCCTATCAATTCCTTAGACAAAATCCAAGGTGTTTTGCAGGGTCTTGATTTTTATCATTTTATTAGAAGGCACTAATATTGGATATCTATATAGCTACAATATTTTCTTATGACCATAATGATCAACAGAATTCGCTTTTTCATCAGTCACAGCTATTCATGATACTAAGTTGCACATATTTACTTTTTGTTTAACTAGATTTTCTGTAAACTAGCTATTCCCTAGTATCGGTCTAACTCTGTTTTTATCCAACCTGAATTTGCATATCGACACGCCGTCATTTTTTATTTGACATGGCTTTTTGTTTCAATTTAGTAAAATAGAATCCTCACAAAGCTTTTTAAAACCTAAATCCATTTTGTTGTAATGCCTATTCATACTAACATTTACTTTTTAGCAAGGAAAAAAAGCGACATTATTGCTTTCATATTGAACTAAGCTTTTACCCTTTCTATTTTTAATGGACTCAAAAACAAAAACGTCTTCTGCGTTAATGACTATTCCACTGTAAATCTCCCAAACAAAAGCGCCTTTATTATTAACCGTAATTTCTGGATGAATCAGAGCTTTTTTCGGATCACTTTTTAGACTAAAATTCAATGTTAATTAAAAGCTTGTTCAGGCTCCAAGTTATTTATATCACCTTTTTTAATAGCATAATAAGGGATTACAGCGTTCCATTATGCCCATTTTTCGAATTCAAGAAAATTTATATGTGCAACTTCTGAATAAGCCTAAAGCCCCATTAATATTATAGATAAAACAAACTAACTATCAGTATTTATTTCGAATTCCATTGAGCTAACGTTGCTTTTCGTATTGGTTATATCCTTTGGTTAAATAATTCTGTATCGTCCAGTATGTATTCTAAAATTGGTCGGCATTTGTTTTTGCATGCGGGGTAAAAATTTTTATGTTTTCGTTCTTTACTCTTGGGCGGGATTCCCCACCAAAATTCAGCGATTGCTATAGGTCTTAATTTATGCTCAATAGCATATTGCAGCAACTTAGGAGCAGCACATTCACCGGCTCCTGCAGGAGGTGTGTTGTGAGCAGAATTCTCAAATATTTGCAGTACGTTTTTAGTCGTTCCTAAGACGTTTACAAATTGATAATTCTCGAAAAGCTGCTTTTGCAAGGTAAGTGATTTCTGTTTTCTTTTTTCTTTCAGTGTCCTTATTTTCATTGGATCACTGCTCTTTTTAATTTCATTACCTATTTCAGTCAAATGTGTCATTCCTTTAAAGATGAAAAAATCATCGATAGAATCATTAAAGATGGAAGGGACAAATTGGTCGCAGGATTCATTTAGTGAAAGTTTGCCAGAAATCGTTCCTAAATAGCCGTAAGAATTATCCTGTTTTTGAATCACCAAAACTCCGAACATTTTTCCTTTTTGAATATCGAAGTCATACTTCCAGCTGAGAGATTCAGCACTAATGAATTCTTGAAATTCTTTTGTAGCGATGTTAGCGATTTCAGGAATAAACGAACCAAATGGATTGTTGAAGGTTGACGAAATAGCGACCTTAGAGATATCCGTTTTGAAATCGAAAATGAGTTGGGCGTCCATTTGACAAAAATGAAATAAAATCGGGGTAAAGTGTCAATTGGCTTTTAGAAAATTGATTGTTGTAGGTTGCTTGTTGTAACTAGCGCATTAAGGCTCATTAGAAGTATTAAACCGGCTCTAATCTCAGATAAGGCTTCGAAGGTAATTCAACAATAATTTTATTTCCAATTGATATTTTTCCGCCTTCTAGGACAATCCCCATTACTCCAGACTTTCTAATTGTGTTTCCTTCTTTGTCTTTATCCAAAACTGCTTTCAATAATCCCTTTTGAATCGCATTAAGCTGACTACAAGGGTTTCTTAAACCTGTGATTTTTATTTTGACGTTAGCACCTATGGCAAGTATAGAATTTCTAGGTAGAGCCAAGAGTTCCACTCCTTTTGTCGTTATATTCTCTCCAATTTTTCCAGCTTGTAAATTAAATCCTTTGGTTTTCAGTTCATCAAAAAGCTCGGAATGAATCAGGTGTACTTGCCTCAAATTAGGTTTGTTTGAGTCTTTATTTACGAGATAACGGTGTTTTACTTTTTTACCTAAATGCGCATCACCTTCCACACCCAAACCTTTTAATAATACAATATTATCGTATTTGTATTTGCTGAAACTATGAGTTTCGCTTTTACTTACCGATTGTACGATTCCAAAATTCATTATCCAGTATTGTATTCGTTTTTTACTAACTCCGTGCAGTCAATTTATACGCTTGGTTAACCATAGCTTTTACAAAAATATGATGAAAGGGTTTTACAATTGTCATAAATATTTCGCCAAAACGATTATTATATTTAACTAAAGTACTGACTTTAATATTGAATAGGGTTTCGTAAGAATTATAAATACTTTCTCTAAAGTTCAGGCGCTTATTATTAGCTTCCAGCATTATTTCATTGATATTGAATATTTTAAAAAAGCCAATGTAACCGCCAACCTGAAAACCTGTATAGAAGTCTTCTGGTTTTTCCGTTTTCAGACCAAAAAGTTTGACAACCTTATTTCTTAGTTTCATTAGAAATCCAACCCATTTTGATGTTGTTTCAAAAATCAAATTTCTTATGATACTCAAGTCATCAAGATAATTTGCAGTTGAAAAAGTACCTGTAAAGCCTGCTATGTGAATAGCAGACTTGATCTTTTCAGTTTTTGGTGCTGACTTCGCCTTAACTTTCATTATTCTTCCGATTTAATAGCAGAATAGCTCCATTCTATTTCTGTTTATACATCCGTTGAATTGAAATAGTCTTTGACTTGTACAATGTGTTTTTCTTTCATTTCGTGACTTAACCAACTTGCCTGAAAAGCATTGATGGCTAACTGCATCAAATGACTTTTATCTAAGTTTAGCGCTAGAGCCGTTTCGTAATAATTCTCATTTATGTAGCCTCCAAAATAAGCTGGATCATCGGAGTGAATGGTTGCAAGTATTCCTTTATCGAGCATTTTTAAAATGGGGTGGTCTTCCATTTTTCGGATAACCTTAAGAGCCGCATTACTCATTGGACATAAGGTTAGGGGTATCTGCTGTTCAACTAATCGTTGAACCAAAGCTTCGTCATCTAAGCATCGATTTCCGTGATCTATTCTTACGACTTTCAATAGATCTAGAGCTTCCCTGATATATTCTACCGGTCCCTCTTCTCCAGCATGAGCTACTAATTTATAACCTTGATTCGCCGATGCTTTAAACACGTTGATAAACTTGCTAGGAGGGTTGTCCACTTCAGATGAGTCTAATCCTACTCCATCAATCCAATGCTTGAACGGGATAGACGATTCAAGTGTTTTGAATGCTTCTTCTTCGCTTAAATGCCGTAAATACGACATGATGAGTTTGTAGGAAATGTTTAGCTCCTGTTTGGCTTTTTCAAGCGCATTATAAATGCCTTTGATTACAACATTAAACTCAATACCCCTATCAGTATGAGTTTGTGGATCGAAAAACACCTCAACATGGACAACATTTTGTTTGTGTACCTTGGTTAGATAAGCCCACGTTAAGTCGAAAAAGTCTTGTTCATGAAGCAGCACTTGAGCGCCAGCATAGTAAATGTCTAAGAACTCTTGAAGGTTATGAAACTGGTAAGCATTTTTCAGTGATTCGATAGAATCGTAGTTTAAGACAATATTATTTCTCTTGGCCATATCAAACAGCAATTCTGGTTCAAAACTTCCTTCAATGTGTAAATGAAGTTCTGCCTTGGGAATGCCTTGAATAATTTTTTTAAGTTCAGATGACTCCATATTATGTAAGGTATTTAAAACGTTGTCTGCTTCAAATGTAGAAAAAAGGGCCTATTTGTTATCTGGTTTTAGTTAATGTACGTTTTTAGTTATTCCAGCATAATATCGTAGTTTTTGTTGATGTAATATGACAATTAATCTATCGTTTTGGGCTTTTTTTTCCAATAAAGCACCAACGTGTCAAAAGTTCTTGGTGATTCTCTAACAAGAGCAGTAGTCAAAATGTATTTATACCATTTAGCATATTTTGAAATACTGGAACCTAGATAATCCGAATATGATTCTAAATAGTTAAATTCTTCACATTTGATTTTTTCAAAAGAATTTTTGTCCAAACGGATTAATTGAACTTTTAATCTTTTTAAACTGGTTGGAATTGATAGTCCAGTATTCTGCTTTTTTACGCATATTTTATAATGCTCGCTGCAGCTTATTGAAAAAGATAAACAAGGAATATGGGCTAGGTTTTGTTCTGGCTAAACTATTTACAACTATTGTGTTTAACGGCTAAAATAAATTTATTGGTGAAACTCCTTATAATTTGAATTTTTGAAAATGATCATCCATATAATTGATCTTAATGCTCAAATAGTTTTTTAATTAATTACAACTGAATTGTATCTCTAGCAGTTGATAATATACTCCCAAACTTTCTGCTAGGGTATCCGCGGGGCTTTTGATACTGTTAGCTCTTTCATTTTTAAAGTTAAAGAAAAGGTATCAATAAAAGATAAATAAAGGTTATCCCCATGCGTTTCCGGTTAGAGTGGCAGTGCAGAAACATAACCAAGAAAGCTAAGTAAATAGAGAGAGAATTGAGTCCTGGAGGAAATTGGTAAGCGAGTTTAGTTTTTATAATTGAGATTATATCTCTTTGAGAATTTTCGCAAACGCAGTTTTTGCACTTGCGATAAAGTTTTGCTGTTAGAAAGGTTGGTTGGTTCGAGAATAAATAGAGTAGTCAAAAACTGCCAAAAAAGAATTCCGAAATTGGCGTCTCCAAAAATGCCAAACTCTGTAAAGGAGTTAATGATTACTGGAATAAATAAGACAATAAAAAAAGGCCCGTAGTTACTAGTGCGTTCTTTCCAAAAATTGCGGACGGTAGTTACTGCGTTCCAAAAAGCAATGAAGAATCCGATAAACCCTAGGTTCAACAATACTTGTAGAAAGGTGTTGTGTGTCATGCGACCGGGGTAAGTGTATAAGCCCTGAAAATAGTCGGTGTAATTGATACGCATATAGCCAAAACCTAACCAAGGTTCGCGCACAATACCTTCGTTCAATAAAGCCTTCCAAAAAGGAATACGGCCAGTCATACTTAGTACTTCGTCTATACCGCCGTCGTCTTTAAAAATGACGAAACGAACCACTAATGGGACTGCTACAATTATACCACCAATTAAAATTATTTTTAGTTTTTTGCTGTTTGATTGTAGAATCAGAATGCCCATAATGAGCAAGAAACCAATGACACTTGATCGCGATGAAGTGGCTACCAAAACAAATATGGCTGCGATCACCATAAGTATTCCCCAAAATTTGTTTTTACTTTTTTGCAAAAGCACGTAAGAAAGGGCAGCGTTTATACTGGCCAACATTCCCAATTCGTTAGGATTCATGATCCAGCCACCCAATCGTTGTTCTGCGCCACCACGCATGCCTCTGTAAAAAGTATCTGGATCTGCAAAGGAACCTACTATAAATGTAACCATGATCGGAAAAATAGCCCACGAAAAAACCTTGACTAAGTTGATGGTTCGTTCCGGAAAATGACGGTTGTACACTGCCACTACATGAACAAATAATGCAACAAAAACGAAGCTTTCCGTATTCATAAACCACTGGAGGGCAGAGTACTGCCAGTCGCTACTCCAGAGTAGTGAGGCAAAGCCTAATGCTAAGTACAAAACATACAATAAGGGAGCAGCTAAATGTCGGTAAGTGAAAGACGTGTTGCACCCTAAACCACTCAATTGTAAAAAGATAAGCCCAATGACTCCGGCCATTCCTACACGGCTAATGGTTTTAAATACTTGGTTTATGATTTTCTCTTCTGCAATGGAGAAGTAACCAGCAATCATGGTAAGTAAAATAAGAATGAGCAACAATTCCATATTGCGCACCAAGAAGGGTAGACGTTTAGCTTTCATAAACCGCAAGGTGTTGCTGCGCAATGTGCTTCCAACAAAAATCACGGACAATCATTTCTTGGGCATTTTCCGATTGTTGGTTAAGAAGACCGCTCGTTCTGTTTTTCGCTCCTTGGAATAATGCTTTGGCAATTTGCTCCGCAGTATTTTTGGATAACACAATGCCTGATTGGTATGTGTTGATGTAGCTGCTAAGGTTAGTGTCTTGACTAACAATAGCTGGAACCCCAACTGCAGCCGCTTCTAGGACAACTCCAGGAAGTCCTTCGTTTCGGCTGTTTAAACACAAATAATCAAACTGTTGCATCAAATTCATTTTTTCGGTGCCATATACGGCGCCTTTAAATTGTACTTGCTTATCGATGTTTAATTTCTGTGCCAAAGCTTCTAATTCGCTTCGATCTGGGCCATCACCCAATAACCATAATTCGGCTGGACTTCCTTTCTGGTTAAGGAATTGAGCGAAACCGTTTAAGAGTAAATCAAGCCCTTTGGTGTGTTTGTCTAATCTACCTACGAATCCGAAAATTGGAAACTCATTTTGTTTGATGGAATCGCCTTGTTTTTCTAGCAATTCCTGTCCATTTGGAATCAATACTTGTTTGGCGTTTTTGAATGTGGCTTCGGTTCCGATAAGCTCACTAGCGCCAATGGAATGAACCGCCTTTGCATTTTTCACTATGTAGGATTCCAAGAACTGGTTGTACAGTTTCTTTTTAGTAGCGCTGCGTTGCATGGCCACTAAGTTGAACGCACCGTGCGGTGTGTAAACGTAAGGCAGGTTATGTTTTACCAATAAGCGACTAAAGGTATATAGCTGAGGTAAATAAGCGCCATGCAAATGAAAGATTGTCGAGTCTTTGTCCAAGTTTTTAATCGCTGTTTTTAGGTAGAAGTCTAAGAAGAATTTCAACTTATAATCGCGAAAAAGAAGAGTTTGAAAATTCCTTTTTGGGTAATCGTGATTGGGGTCTTTTGTAATTCCCCATATCTGAACTTTAGAACCTAACCCAGCTTGAGTGGCAGCCAAATGGCTCACTACTTTGTTCACTCCGTTCATTCGGTTTGGATTGGCCTTACCCAATATTACATGAATTATTTTACGAGCCATTTCAATTCAGATTTAAGAGCGAATAAATAAAAGCCAACCATTATGATTTGGGTCAAGGCAATGCCTGCCAATACTCCGTGAATTTGGTAATGTGTTACAAAAAAGTTAGCGGTGGTTAAACCTAGAATACTGGTGGCAACATAGCTCCAAAAAATAAGGCTGTTGCGTTCAAAAGTTCGGATAAGAAAACGCAATTGTGTGCCAATAAATATGAGGATGTAAATACCGCAAAATGCTAGCAACACAAAAGCATAATCGACATATGAATTGCCGTAAATGAGTTCTAATAATTCCACTCTAAAGAAGGCAATAGGAACCAATAAACCAATGAATGGAATAGCCGCTTGTAAGAAAATATGGAAGACATATTTTACAGTTGCAGCGCTGCCTTTTTGGTGCAACGTTTCTGCTGCTTTTAGCGGAACAAGATTTTCAAGTGTTAGCAACAATACGTGCATAACACCCATTACGTTTTGTGCAATTCGAATTGCTCCCAATGCAACAGGACCTAAAACTCCTACAGCTGTTAGAAGGTAGAAATTACCCGATAACCATTGCAATAATGAAGTACCAATAAGAAAACGACTGTAGTTCCAAACTTCAAGAGTAATCGCAGTTATATTCTTGAATGTAGGGTAGCACTTTAGGCGAATGATCCCCAATAGAGAAGAAGTAGATAAGCCAACTAATAAAGCCGCTAATGTTCCTTGAACATCCAACATATCATTAGCATTCAAAGCAAAAAGTAAAACAGGTTGTAATCCGAAACCAATAAGGTCCATAATCAACACGGCGTTAGATTGCTGTTTTGCAAAACCAATGCGTCTTAGAAAATCATTCAATACAAATACACTTGCAATTGCGGAGGTTAAATATATTGTAGTCTCAGAAATACTAGGTATAGATTCGATCGTTCCCTTTAGAGTAATACCCAGAACTAGTATTGCAATGCAAGCTAGGCCACTAAAAATAACTTGCAAACCCATTAACTGCTTTATAAATTGAGTTGGGTTTTCTTTTTTAGGAAGCAAGGCAAATAAAGAACTGATAAATGCACTTTGATGTACTGAGCTTACAAATAATACCACCATCCAAATCAATGCGTAAAAGCCGTAGTTTTCAAGGCCAATCCAACGAGCTAAAAGAATACCCACTAAAAAGTTGATGCCACTTACTAATCCTTGGTCACTTAGGGTAACCAATTTATTTTGGTGTTGAACGAGTATGTTTTTTATGCGATTCATGACCCGATGTATGCAGTTACGTAATTCCACACTTTACTGGTAAAACGTTCCCGTTTTAATTCTGTGTTGTAACGCGTTCCAATAAAACGTCCGTTAAAGCTTGATGCCATGTGCGCGCTATTTAGCAATAAATACATGTTTTTGATTTGGTACTCTTCGGCTAGTAATTCTGGGTATTCTAAGAAGTCGGTGCTCGTATAATTTGCTCTGAATAAGAACACGTTGAGGTCAGCCAATTTCATAAACTCAACCCCTTCTATTGATAAAGCAGCAGCAGGCGTATCGACCACAATCACATCAAAGCGTGATTTCAACTCTTTCATTAATTGAGGAGCGTTCAATGTTTCTTCTGGCGTACTTACTAAGTTACATACTCCAGCTCGAATTTCAGAAGGAATAGCTAAAAATTCAGTTATGGTTTCAACTGAATAAATTTCTTCTTCCTGTATGGAAATTGAACCAACTGAATACCCTAATACTGCAATGCTTTGTGCCAAATGTGTACTTACATAGCTTCTTCCTTCTCCATTGATTGCTGAGGAAACGGTAAGCATTGGATTGTTTTCTAATTTGTCTTTGAACTTAAGTGCCTTCGCTAATGTGCTGAAATCTTTATCTGAATTTTTCTTGCGAACAACACCCAAAATTGGCAGATCAGAATGGTTTTCTAGATCTTCTCTTGATACTACTTTCGAAAGGGTTGCTTTGCGCAAGTAAACGTAAGTAGTTCCGATAATTAATCCGAGTAACCCACTTACAAAAACGATTAACGTTTTGTTCGGGCTTACTGGTATTTTAGGGATAACCGCTGGTTGTATAATTCTATGAAAAGAGAGCAGGGCACTAGCAGCAATTGCAGCTTCAATTTTCTTTTGAGCCAAGAATGTATACACTTGTTCTTTCATAGCGAAGTCGCGTTGTAAAACACGCATTTCCTTTTCGCGAGTGCTTAGCCTATCAAATTGTTTGGAGTTTAATTCCACCATTTTTTCAATGGATTCACGCTTGGTGATTATCTCTTTTTTGTTTCTTTTAATAGCTTCTCTTATGTAGTTTTTAAGTTCAGCTATTTTGTTGTCAATTGCTTTTACCTGGTTACTTTCATTAGTATATTTATAAATCATATCCTGACGTTCGTCTTGGTAAGATTGCAACTTCTTGACTAACTCAGTCATTAATAAATCACCAAAACCAAAGTTGATCGCCGTTTCGCTGAAGTATTCGCCTTCCGTCATGTATTCTTCCAATTCTAGAATAGCTTGTTCATTCATTTCTAGGTTAATCAATTGTACTTCAAGGCTACTTTGTTTGCGCAAACCTGTTTCGGTTTCTTGACGCGTATTTACTACACCATTTACCGATTTATATTGTTCCAGTTTAACTTCGGCTCTCTGCAGTTCTTTTGAAACTTCAGCAATTTTAAGTTCTAAGAATTTTACGGTTTGGCTAGCCGCTCCAGTTTTAGTAGCCACATAATCTTCAATATAGGCATGGCACAAAGCATTCGCTAAATCGGCTACTTTCTCGGCGTTTTGATCTTTGTAAACCACACGTAATACTGCTATTTCTTTGTCAATTGCAGCTACATTAAGTTTGTCAGTAACATCTGTAATTAATCCATGTTTTGAGAAAATAATGCTTTCGTACAGGCCAATTAAATGCAAGTCTTTTTTGTCTAATAGAGAATCGTTTGTGGAAACAGTAATAGTCTCTCCATCAATTAAAGCAGCTGTTCCTAAAGGTATGATTTCACTATTTGTAGTGTCGATTTCGTTTTCCAATCTTCCTAGTTGATAGTGATTGCTATCAATAATGTTTATCCAATAAGTTTGGTCTAAATTTTTTGATTTGGTCAAGTGGTGCTTTACTATAATGGGGCTATCTTTGTAAAGTAGGGTGTTTTTTACGCTTCCTACTCTGTAAATAGAAACTCCGAAATCTAGTCTTTCCAAACCTTGACTAATCAATAAAGGCGATGATAGTATTTCAGCTTCCGATTCAATTTTACTAGTTGTAGAGAATAAATCAAGGTCTTTGTAAAGTTGTGTATTACTAAATCCGTATTTCTGGTCATCTAACTTAATTCTAGCTACTGTTTGGTAGGAATTAGGCGTATAGCTTATGATTTTTTTAGCTAGAATGAAAGATGCTACTGCACAACTAATAATAATTGGAAGACCTTTAATTAAAGGCAGTAATTGTCGTTTAAGTCCTTGAAGTCCGTTCATGATAATCAAGGTTGAGATAGTATCGAAATCACCAACACAATGGCAGTAATAGTGCTTGAGAATGCAATCATCGTTGGAGCGTTTATATTGATTCGTTTTGCTCTTTTTTCCGGGACTACGATTACGTCACCAGATTGAATGTTTATACGTTGCAATACATTTTGGTGAATTTTGGTAAAGTCGAGGAGGTAGCTGTTGTCGTTTCTTATGAGCTGAACTTCTTTTAAGTTAGAATAAGTAGTGAA
>TARA_B110000879_G_scaffold211444_1_pt1 | contig 12532 bp, 10 predicted proteins | sample TARA_B110000879 | Tara Oceans TARA_B110000879 (sample SAMEA4398094) | marine metagenome | biome: Polar Biome; feature: [SRF] surface water layer (ENVO:00010504); material: water (ENVO:00002006), including particulate matter (ENVO:01000060) such as... | depth 5 m
CTCCGGCCCAATGAGTTGTACGCTGGCGGGCACCGCGCCGTCCGCAGATCGCCACGGGATCGACAAGGTGGGGCTGCCTGAATAATCAAAGGGAGCGGTAAATTTTAGGTTTGCAGCACGATCAGCCTCCGCTGATTCCATTTTAACGGAGCCTTCATTAGGCGGGCCATAAAGCAACATGGATGGACTGACGATGAGATCACAGTGAGAAAAGATACCCCGTAACTGAGCAATAAGGTTGCGCCTTTCAAGCTCCACCAGCATGTACGATTCTGCGCTAACCGACAGACCCAGGTCCAGCAAATCTGCCAGTGAGCCATACTCGGACCGTCGCTCGGGAAACGAATTCCGGTGTGCATGCGCCGCCTCAACAGCCGTGGTTATTGCCCAGTTTTTGCTGACCGCCCGCCAGGGCATAACAATGGGTACGATTTTACATCCAAGAGACTGCAGTACAGCCAACACCTCATGGACAGCGGCCACATGTTCTGGCGCCGTGTCCTCGTCATTATAGTTGGCATCAACCCCAATCTTTAACGATCTCAGATCACGACCCGACGGTGCCAGATAATCAGCAACCGGTGCCGCACTACTGGTAGGATCCTTTATGTCCACGCCGGCAATAATGTGCAACATAGCAGCGGCGTCAGTCACAGATCTTGTCATAGGCCCGATGTGGTCGAGGGAATAGGCCAGTGGAAAGGCACCGTATCGACTAACCCGGCCCCAGGTCGGTTTTAGCCCAACAATTCCGTTTGCGGCGGAAGGAAAACGGATACTGCCACCGGTATCGGTACCAAGACTGGCAAAACAAAGTCCAGCGGCTGTTGCAACGCCGGAACCAGATGAGGACACTCCTGTCCAAAGGTCTTCGTTCCAAGGGTTTTTTGGCACGTCAACCGCAGGGTGATGTTTGGCGAATGCCCCCTCAGTCAGCTTCAGCTTACCTAACATGACCGCGCCGGCAGCTTGCAGGCGCGCTACCACAGTCGCATCATAATCTGGCACATAGTCAGCATAAATCGCGGTGCCACTGGTGGTTGTCACCCCCTGTGTTGCCAGTAGATCTTTATAGGCAATGGGCACACCATGCAACGCAGAGCGGATAGTACCCGCTGCAATTTCGCGGTCTGCACGGGCGGCATCAGCAAGCGCCCGCTCAGCGGTAACCGTCACAAATGCGCCCAGATGAGACAGTGCTTTAATTCTGGTTAGTAGTTGCTGAGTCACTTCTACCGAAGAAATAGCACGGGAATGTATTCTCTTTGCAATGGTACTTGCATCAAGATAATAAAGATCTGACATCTTTTCTCCAGGTTCTTAGTTTACTTTTTTGCCAATTTTTAGGCCTGTATTTTACCGTCGCCTACCCTCTTTTAAGAAGATACCAATACCATCGCCACCGAGTACCCTGTTCGGAAAAATATTCAGAGCACAGCCGCATAAACCGATCCGGCTGCGAGTACTATAAGGTCACTCCACGCGGGTAATGCTACGTCAACTCAATATACTCTATTGCCTATTTAAGAGCTCTAACTTAAGCTAAAGTGGCAAGGCTTAAACCAGCTTGAGCATGGCACCAGCGATGCGTCGCAGTGATCAATCAAAAGATGACGTCGCTAGTCATCTTCAGCCGAAGCTAGGCGGTTCGTTTAAACAACTCACGTTGCAAGAATGATAGGGTGTACTACTATGGAAAATTCATCGGACAACAACGCCATTATTATCGAAAGCAGTGTTAACCAGGTTCGCTGGATCACTCTGAATCGACCACAGCACCGAAACCCTCTGTCCACTGAGATGATAACCACGCTAATCGATGCCCTCAATCGAGCCGGTGACGACCCATCAGTAAGAGCGATTGTTATCTGCGGTTCGGGCCCTGTATTCTCCGCGGGCCACGATTTACGTGAAATGAGCAAGCAAGGGGATGAAAGCCTACATTCAACTCAAGAAAGAATTCGCTCAATACTAACGCTATGCGCAACACTGATGATGACTATTGTGCATTCACCCAGAGCCATTATTGCTTGCGTGCAAGGCACGGCCACCGCAGCGGGTTGTCAGTTGGTGTCCAGTTGTGATTTAGCGATAGCTTCAAGAGACGCTTCTTTCTGTACCCCCGGCGTCAATATTGGCGGTTTCTGTACGACACCACTGGTTGGTATTGGTCGCAATATAAGCCGCAAACACGCCATGGCAATGGCGCTTACCGGAGACAATATTAGTGCTGACGAAGCTGTACGAATCGGCCTCATCAATGAAGCGGTGGACCCATCCGAGCTGCTAAACCATACGCGAAAACTAGCGGAGCATATCGCCTCTAAATCCGCTCAGGGTATTCGTCAGGGTAAAGCCGATTTCTATCGTCAGATCGATATGCCATTAGAAGACGCCTTCATCTACGCCAATGAAGCTATGGTGCAAGCAATGACCAGCCAAGACTCTGAGGAAGGTAAGGCCGCCTTTTTCGAAAAACGAGAACCACAGTGGGGCGATGCTTAATCACTATGCCCTTAACCAATGATAAAGACATTGCCGATGTACTACGGTCGGTAAAAACGATTGCTCTTTTGGGTGCCAGTCACAAACCACAGCGCCCTAGCTATCAGGTTATGGCTTTTTTATTAGAACACGGCTACACCGTGATTCCAGTTAATCCAGCCCTTGCAGGTACTCAACTGCAAGGCCAACTTGTTTATTCATCGTTAGAAGCGATACCGCAGTCTATTGATATGGTTGACGTATTCCGCAACGCCTCATTTCTACCCGCCATCGTTGAAAAAACCCTACAAAAGGCCATTGGCATCATTTGGACTCAATTGGATGTCGTTGATGAAGCTGCCGGCGTCCACGCAGAAAATAACGGCGTTAAAATTATTATGGATCGCTGTCCAGCCATCGAATGGCCACGCCTGCGTCAGCTGGGTCTCTTATAAAAAGCTAACAACAGTCGGTTATGTGCTGGCATCCTGTTTCTACTGCAGTGTATCCAACACGCGACTCTACCGATCGATTCTTTTAATCCAATCACCCGGTAAGTACATGGCTGTATCAATAATTTGGATGAAGGTCTTAATCACCGCTTCAAACTCATCCTTGGCAATTTTATCAAGCGTATCATCGGCCAAAAATAAATACTCAGGTCCCGAAATATAGGAAAAACTAGGCACGCCATTCAGGAAAAAACTTTGAGTTTCACCAAACATAGCCATTGTGCCTGGCTTGGGAATAATCGTGTCGTGTAAGTCGCTGGAGACAATGGCGCGCTTGGTGGCATCAAATAATAGCTGGTTTGGCGGGGTAAAAAGAATACGCGGCTCTATCTCTCCGGTATCAACATAGCCCTCTTTCTTAGCAACAAATTTCTTAGCAATGTGTTCAATACCAATAGCTAGCACGGTGCTGTCCATAACGTCAGGATTCGTCGCAGCGAAGATATTGGCACCCATCGGATAATTCCAATCATAGTGATTGCCGTCAAAAACAAACACCAAATTTTTCTGTCGAAAATTACTGGGGATTTTGGCATAGTATTTAGCCAAGCCCATAACCGCAGCAATACCCGAGCCGTCCTGCACGCCGCCGGTCCAACCCGCGTCGTGATGGGTGTTAACAATAATTGTATCCTTCTTCTGTCCTTTGAGCGTCGCGACTATATTGGCCGATGTGGATTTTTTAACCGCACCCCGTAAAACCACATTCGCCATCAGAGGACTTTTGGCCGAGTTAATTCGCTCTATCAGTGCCGCACCGTCATATTTCCCCATAAACAAGCCTGGAATACGCGCTTGCACCATTGCAGACGGATCCGCATAAAGTTTATTAGTGCCCGTATCATAATCCTTGAGTATTCCTATCATGGCAATGGCTCCTTGATCAGAGGCCTGATAGTAACTAACGGGGAAATTTGATGGTATCGGGCCCGCTTTACCGCCGAACGTACCTTTTGCCAGCGTACCCTTTGGGTCATAAATAAAATCAGCAAGCATCGGCGCAGCAGAGCCCGGAACGGCTTGACCACGAATATCAAAAACAACAATTTTACCGCTATAGTCGACATTCTTTTCGATAGTCTCGCCGACATAATAAAGCTCACCGGATAGACCTTTAACGTTGGTGTACTGAGCGCCGCGCATAAAATAAGCAGGCAGCCCTTTGCCATCAACCGTCAATGTCCAGCTGTCGTAGTGGCGATAGTCCATATCATATATTTGCTCTTCAACACGGTCGAAGCCAAATGTCTTCAGTTGTCGCAAAATATATTGACGCACCTCTGCATCGCCTTGGGTTCCCATCCTCCGCATTTCAGGATGTTTACGGGTAATATCAATCACATCACTGGCCCATGAGAACATTTCTTCATTTGATGGCAAATGTGGTTTTGAGCGTTCTATGCCTGCGGCGTGTGGCATAGACGTGAACATCGAAACACAAACAGCGATACAAACCGCAGGGATTAAAAATTTCATAGTGGATTCCAGTTATACCCGCCAACATCAATTGATCATAGGTGCATCACTGAACGCTCAATGCATTACCCGCTAGCTGACAAAAGACAGTCTGCTGATCTTTTTAAGCGCTAATGACAATAACAGCCGCAACTTTTACCTTAGAGCGTATCTACGAAAGCAGAGATTGCATCATTGACCTGACTGGGGAATTCGCCAAACACGAAATGTGACCCCCCCTCTATCAGCGTAATCTCTGTATTGGGCATGCGATCGCCGAGAAACTCAGCATATTTAGGCGGCGTCATTACGTCTTTTGTTCCAGTAATGGCCAGCGTTGGTGTATTTATTTCACTAAGCTTTTCGATAACATCAAATGCGTCACAGGCCTTCATGTCGTTAAGCAACACCTCAGGTCCTAGGGCCAAAGCCTCCGCGCGCAACTCTTTTGCAAAGTCCTCGGGCACTTTCTTCCAGGAATTTTCAAACATTTGCGGGAAAGCATCAGGACTATCGATAGCAATCTCCAGAAAACCCAAGGTATCCGGATGAACTCGCAACCGGGCACCGCCGCCAATGAGGACCATCCCCTTGAGATCCCCTGGGTACTCGATCGCATATTGAAGTGCAACAGCGGTGCCCAGGGAATGCCCTACAAGCACTAAGTCCGTTAATCCTTGCTCATCAACCAACATTTTTAGCCAGCTGACTGCACTTTCGATCGAGGTGCAGAGCTCACCGTCGGGACGCCCCGGCAAGTCAATCGCTAATGAACCCGCGAAAGCGCTCGTTTGGTAGCGCCATACCTTGCCCGTACTACCGGAGCCATGGATGAACAGTAACTGCATTTTTGTACCTGACTACATTCAATAAAAGGGAAAGACGCGCTGCTAACCGCATCAATTTACAGCAAGTAAAGGACTTCTGGCAATCACTCACAGCCACTAAATCACAATCCATGGCACTACAGTAATCGGTTAGGTATCAATGGGCAGCAAACTTTAACGAAAAGCATGCGCGATCACCGCTAACAAACCGTGCAGCTCGATCAAACACACCAGCCTCACTTTCGTTACACAGTTTTTAGTAGGGGTAGAAAGCGACCCTGGAGGGAAAATGATGGTTCGACCGCACCAGCAGCCCATCAAAAAAGACCCATAATAGCGCGGCAGCGATAGCCGTTAGCTAAAGGCTCCGTGGATAATCATTAAGCTTACTCACAATAGCAGGCGGCCGGGTTCGACAAGGGCTACTGAGCGGGATTTTGAATCATCGGAAGCAATTCTGCCGGCGTCAACCAACGACCCTTGCTGATAACTGCAGCGATTGTCTTCGTATTTCGAATATCATCGAGCGGGTTTTTATCAAGCAGCACCATATCCGCTTTCTTTCCAACGTCGATAGAACCCAGCTCATTTTGCAGAGAGAAATATTCGGCTGGCCGAACGGTGGCAGAGCCTAGTGCTTCGAGTGGAGAAAGCCCCGCTTTCACCAACATCTCTAATTCTGAGTGAAGACTGTATCCCGGTACCGAAAGACCGATAGGCGTATCCGTACCTGCGGCAATAGGTATTCCTTTATCCTGCATACGTCCGGTCAAGAACAAACTCCAGTCAGCAAATGTCGAGTCTTGGTTCGACCGATTTTGCCTCAACTTACTTTCCAATTGATACCACTCATCTTGAATTGAAGTCGGCGTTCTCGCCATCGCCTCCTTCCATCCACTTCTCTCGTATGGGGGATAAATAGTTACCGCATTCAACCTCAACGTTGGTACCTGCGTTGTAGCGGTCAATGCCGCTAACGTTTTATCACAACGAAGCTCAGAATAATTTGCAATGGCCGACATTCGCTGAAGTTTATGCAAAGACGAACGTAATTGATAACCAGAAAGATCACCGGTGTTTTCGAGCAGCTCAAGTCTTTTTTTATGCAAGTCTGCAGAGTCTGATGCGCAATCCAGTTCGATATTTCGCAAATGCTCAATAGAGTCAACCAGTGGACCGGCCTCACTCGCCAACATCGACAATGGCACATGCGAGTCAATCGGCAGGTTCAATTCATTAGCCGCTTCAACCATCGCATGGAAGACTGTCGGAGTGACCAGCTCGTAGACCTTGATAAAATCCACCCCCTGATCTTTAAGCCCCGCAATCATTGCTTTGGCTTCGCTGCCGGTAGCGTTACGAACGCCAATTTCAGGTACAGACTTGCCATCGTAAACAACAAACTTGCCATCGAGCAGCGGGCCGGCAAAGTAAACACGGGGGGCAATCGCAGTATCAGATCGCATTGCACTAACTACCGGCAATATTTTATTCAGCAGACCACCCGTATCACGGACACTAGTAACGCCATAAGACAGAAACATGGCCGGCATCGTTTCCGTAAAACGATCGTCGTAGGTTAGGTGAACATGAAAATCCCACAAGCCAGGAATGAGATATTTTCCTGTGCCATCAATAGTTTTACTCACTTGGAATTTTTCCTCAGCCGGTAACACAGCAATAATCTCATCATCCCGAAAAATAACCGTCTGATGGCTGCGCGAGCCATTAATCGCATCGATAACCGTCACATTAGTAATCGCCGTGCCAGTTGTTGGGATTGTCGAGCAGGCGGCGAGAAACAACGTGACTAGAACTAGACCTAAAAGACGCTTATTCATCTGAATCCTCTTTATTCTTATGGGTAACATCTGTCGATGCTCTTTTTGAAACCGGCAATTCCATCTAAAAACTCTGTCACTTTGAGACTAGTTCCCGATCACAACCGGTCGCTATTCTGCCGGCAAGAACACCACTGGCAATGGCTGCAAGATTATCGACCAGCAATCAACAACCTGCTTACCGTTTTTGATAGACATTCATAACAAAGTCGACTTCGATAACCAGTTCATCTGCCTCACGAATATTTTGTCTAGCCTGCTCACTCGCTTTCCAGGCGAAAGGAGTCATTTGTAGCAAAGCGACCCTGTGCGATTTTGTCGGTATTATAGTGAACGTAACGCGCCGACTACTCACTAAATCAAAACCGTCGAAGCGTGTGTCCTTAGTGTCGTGATCACGAACGTTGTCGTAAATAATCTCACGCAACTGCCATAAATGACGAGGCCCTGGCATGATCGTAAACAATAACCCCTTATCCTTCACCACTCGATTTAGCTCAGCGTCATTGGCCGGCGCATACACTTTCAGCACCAGATCAATGCTGCAGTCTTGCAGCGGCAGTTTGTCAGAGCTAGAAACACTATAGCAACTCTTCTTATCCAGTTGCGATGCTTTAATAATCGCCGGTTTCGATATATCAATCCCATAGAGCTTAACCGTTGGAATATCTTGTTTGATCTGTCGCGCGTAATAACCTTCGCCACAGCCGAGGTCAAGTACCGTATAAGGCCCGCTGCAGACCTGCTCATCGATCGTTCCAATAATATGCTTTGCCAAGGGAAGATAATAACCCGCTGCCAGGAAATCATGTCGCGCGGCAATCATGTCTTTGCTGTCTCCGGGATTTTTTGACTTTTTCTGCTGCACCGGCAACAAATTGAAATAACCTTGTCTGGCTTGATCAAACACGTGAGTATTCATGCACTCTAATCGTCTATCAACCGGCGAGAAAACCAGATGACCGGCACAAATTGGGCATAAATATTCCGTCATTGCTTTTTTTTCCTCTGCCTCTTTACAGCGTTTTTCCCGGCATCTTCAAGTCTTAGCAGCGTATCAATGTAAGTTGTAAATCGGCTTAAATAATGTGGCGATAAGTTGCGCATAGATTCAATCGATCGGACCAATAACATATGGGGATTGAGCGGGCCCATATTAATAGGACGTTCGTTAATAATTTGGTCGACCAGCCTATCTGTATCGTATTTTTCTTTGAATGCCCTAAAGTTGAGAAAAGCTTTCAACGCTGCGGCCTTGTTTCCAACATCCATATCATCAGCCGCGTAATCGAAATTTTCCAACACCTTTTTTTGCTGCTGGTCCATGGTATCTTTAAACGACGATGGAGGTTCACTCTGATCCGCGACAAGCTTTTTAGGATTAAGCCTGTCTTTTAACGTAGCGATGGATGATGGCAGCTGGGCCATCAAGCGAAAATTCAACTGCTTTATCTCAGCGAATTTCCCGTCACTTAGCAGCCGCTCTAATTGTTGAGACAAATCCGGCTGCTGATCACGAAGTTCGTCTGCCAGCGATACAGCCTGTTTTTTTGCCCGATCGAAATCATCTGTATAACTTTGTAGCGCTACCAGTGCTTTCTCTGCGACAATTTCCCTGACATTGTCACTGACTTCATGCGTTTTCGCCGCCATCAATTCGATATAAAAAAAACGGGCCGGTGAAAAATTACAGGCACCGCTATTCGTTAGCCGTTGCAAACCTGAAGTAAGTTCATCCAAGGTATCGCTCATCCGACTAGGGTACAGTGGAGGCTGTGGGGACCGGCGCCATTTCAACGCGACGGTTTCTGGCGCGGCTATCTCCGTCCGTATTCGGCACAACTGGCTGCTGCGCACCGAAGGCCGCGGCAAAAACCATCGAAGACGGCATGCCCTCGTCGATCAGCGCCCGCGTTACCGTCAAGGCTCTCTCGGACGATAGTTCCCAATTATCTGCAAAGCGATTGTTACCGCGCTGAATCGGCTTGTCATCAGTAAAACCGCTGACCATCAGCATTTCGTCTCGCTCTCCCAAGTAGACTTGTAACGGCGCCACCAGCGTTTGTAATAATTCTCGCCCCTCTACCTGCAGCTGATCGGAGTTGGTGGCAAATAAGACACTACCGCTAATACCGATGCGGCCATTCGTTAGTGTGACTCTTCCGGTCGCCAAGGGGGCAGCGAGTGCTTGCTCAAGAGCCATTCGGCGCTGCTCCTCAGCCTGACGTTTTTGAATTTCTAATTCCAACGTCTGTGATAACTCTACTTGAATACCCAGTGTCCACACTAATAGCAACACAAAAACGCCTACCAGACCGGCCATAAGATCGCCAAAAATAGCCCACACCGGCGTATCTTGAGATAGGCTATCATCCAGTTCTTCCATTAGCTCAACTCAACAACGGCGTCTGTTTTAGCCCCGCCCAGTTGGCGCAGCTGATCGAAGACTTCGCGCTGCGACAACAGGCTTTGGTCAATAATCTCTCTCGCCTGATCGACGTAATACCCCATCTGTTCATCGCTGCGACTATTCGATGCGTCCATCGCCAGCTCAATCCGATTGAGGTGCTCGATCAATTCGCTATTGGATTCACTGTAGAGTTTGACCGCAAGATTGAAGGACTCGCCAAGACTCGACATTTCAATCGCATTGCCACTAAAATGGTCAACCACACCCGAGAGTTTAGCAACTTCGGTATCTACATGATGGCTAAACTGTGAACTCGCCTCTCCCAGCATCCCAGTAGACGTATTGATCAACTGCTCTAGCGCATCGCGCTGCTGAGTTGATGTCTTCTCAAGCGTATCTGACAGTGTCCCCAGCCGCTCCATTAGCTGGTGACGCTCTTCCAGTATTTGGTTATCACGGTCTAAATTATTTGACATTTCAACCCGTAACTTTGCAATAACCTCAGCTGCAGCCTTGGGCGTTTCAGAGGCCGTTTCAATAAGTCGCGTCATTGGCTCTTCCAGTTCACGCCCCAAATTAACAATATGAGCAGCAAACGTTGCTTCTAAACCCTCCAATTTGTCGACTGCCGCTTTAGCTCGACTATGCTCAACCTCTCTGAGCGTATTAAGCTCTTGCCCCATGGTGACCGATAGCTGAGTCATATGTTCGCTCATTTGCTGCCACCCAGATGACAACTGCTCCGACATAGAGCCGAAATTTTCAGTAACGGAAGAAAAGTCGGCCTGCTGTTTTGTGCTGACGTCTCTCAGCTCGGTCGCTAATGCACTGGATGTCTCCGTCAGTGTTGCCGTGGCCGTGCTTTGCAGATGATCGAAGGATTTCTCCCACTGTATGAGTTTCCGCTTGTCGCTGGCCTCTTGCTGCTCGAGCCAGGCAGTCGACGAACGCCCGAATTGCTGCTGCATCGATGCCGCCATCTCCTCAAACTTCTGACTGAAATCATTCAAGGAGGTATCCATACCACTGACTAAAATGTCATTCGACTGAGCATGAGCGGCGAGCCCCTCCTTCCACGCCCCTGTGACTTCGTCGCTGGTATGACTAAAGCTAGCGGTCAATGACGCTAGCTGTTGCTGCGCACTATTGCTCAATTGCTGCTGCTGCTGCTGCGCCTGCTTAGCAAGCTCCTCCATGGTCTCGGCTATGATCGGCTTGATACTTAACCCGACCTGACGACCGCTGTCAGCTAGGCTTTTCGTCAAAGATTGATCAACTGATGTCGCTAACGCCGTATAAGCCGTGGTCACCGACTGGTGAAACTGGTTTTGGTTGTCAATAAGCTTTCCGCTGAGGTTCTCGCCCATCTGCGCAATACTTGCCGCTACTGTTTGAAGCTGCTGCGCCACCTCCGGCAGCGTCTGCGCTTGCGTCTGCATGGCGCTGTAGGTTTGTTGACGGTTATAATCCAGAGAGAAAACCCGGAGGACCGTACCGATTTTTCCGTCGAGCAAGCGGGTAGCCATCATTCTGTCGCGCCGGCTTAGGGTCGAGCTAAGACCCAACATAGCGGATGCAGCAACGCCGGCAACCGATGTCCCAAAAGCTAAACTTAGACCATTAATCGGCGCCGCTAAACCCTCGCGGATTGCCTGCAACTCAGTACTTCCTTCCAGTGCAAAAACAGCGCCTCTCAGGGTATCCACCATACCGACAAAGGTACCCAGCAAGCCGAGCATTACCAGCAAGCCAACAAGATAGGGCGTTAATACCGGTGCCGGCAAACCGACCCGATCGCTTTCAATTCGCAGTCGAACGGAGTTTTTTAATGTAGCATCAATACCAGCCAACCAATTATCTAGCGAGGTGATCGGCTCACCCAATTCACTGAGCGCGTTACTCAGCGTCGAAGTCGCCCGTCTGAATTGCAGCAGCTCAATAAACCCAATGCAATAGACGCCGCCGATAACCACGGTTACCCCAAGCGCCAGTCTATTTGCATCAACGAAAATCGAGCTCATCCATACGATGGCAGCGGCACCTAAGATACAGGCAATTCCAAACAGCAATCTACTCATAGTGTTTTAATTAATCTCATCATCAATTGCTTCAACTAAACCTAAAACAGGCAGTAAGTGAACCTCGACCTCGGCTAACAGTAGCGATCGCAAGTCGCCACATAGCCGCTCGTAAAGAAGCATCAAACCATTATCATCTGCTTGCTCAGCAGCGAGTGCAGCTCGGGCTTCAGTTAGTAGCGGTTCAAACCGTGCGCGCAACAGTGTTTCCACGTTTGCTAAAAAAAGACGGGATGGCGCTGCCAGTGCTTCTGCCAACACCAGATCAAGCTGGGCTAACTGAGCCAGCTCTACTGACAGCCCCGTGGCAGCATCTCGAACGCCAGAGCGAAGGCCCTTTACCTTTGAACTCATTTGTTTTTGATGAAGCGTGTAAAAATCTAAAAAGGGCTTTAACGCATCCTCCAAACTGGGCAATAACAGCGAACCCGGACCTGGCAATTCTGCCCACTGCCGTCGACCGCCGCTGCTAAAACTGCTGAGAATGCCTTCAACAATCACTGCATGCACGCGCAGAAACTCTTCTTTAATAGCACCCGCTGATGCCGGGACTGGCTCAAATACCAAATCCGACATGCGACTGTGAGTCACAGACAGTTTCAGCGAGTCCGACAAGTCGATCAATTGCGCCAACCGTGCAGCAAAACGAGTGTGTGATATCGGATCGCCCACAACTTCCAGCTCCGCCAAAAAGCGAATCATCCGCGGGTTACTGGCATTAGCGTTGTTAGCGAATTGAGTCATAGCAATATGCGGCACAAACTAGGCCGCCAAAGTACCTGAATCGAACACAGTGGGAAGAAACGGTCAGCCTGAAACCCCATCCCTGCATTGCGAGCCAAAACAAGGGGAGCTGTCCGAGGAAAATTTGTCATTATTATCGCTATTTCGCCGGATTATACAAGGCTGGGATTTGTTTAAAAAA
>TARA_B110000879_G_scaffold163717_1_pt1 | contig 12524 bp, 10 predicted proteins | sample TARA_B110000879 | Tara Oceans TARA_B110000879 (sample SAMEA4398094) | marine metagenome | biome: Polar Biome; feature: [SRF] surface water layer (ENVO:00010504); material: water (ENVO:00002006), including particulate matter (ENVO:01000060) such as... | depth 5 m
AAATGCTTCAGCCAAGCCAAATAGCTAGGCGTATTTTGTGCTTATTAATTTGTTTATTGTGCGGGTGCTAACTAGGCTTTGATAAACCATAAATAGCATGGTCTAGGATACGACCATTAATGTTTTCACTGTTGGTAATAATACCTTCTAGTTTCATCCCTAAACGCTCAGCACCAATTCCAAATTACCTTCTATTTTCACTGTAAACATAGATTTTCCTTTAACCATAATAATTATTAACGAGCTGATTTATTATTTTTTATTATAAAATTATTGGCTCACAAGGTATTAAAAGTATAGTCGTTTCCCTAGGGATTACTCGGCCAGTTACAAAAAATAAGCGGTTTGCGCTGCTTATTTATAAAACAGAGCTATGCTGTATGAGTAACTGGAATATAGGTGCGCAGCATGATCAGTATGGGCCGTAAAACTGTTAATTATGCTTATTGTTAGAATGAACAGGCTGGTGTATTTTGTTTTAAAAAAACAAATGAATCGCTAAAAGCCAAAGTGTAGAGCGGGTGTGGTGAAATGGTGTTCTGGCAGGGCGTACGTATACGCTTTGGTGGCCAAGCACTAGTCATCAAAAAGGGTGCGTGCATTAATGGGCAGCAACAGTGCCATCAGATGCCCTTGTTGTGGGTTGGCCTAAAGGTGCTTAGGTAGGTGAGTAGTGTCGCTGTGTGATATTGGTTTTCGCTTATTTCTGACTGGTCAGTCAGGCAGATATGGAAAAGGAAGTGCATATAAGTCGAATATATCCTATTTTTTGTCGTTTTGTGTTTAAAAGCGACACAAGGTGTCGATATATCCTTCTACCCTATAGTCCAATTATTTTACTTTTTCAGCACTAGATAACGTTCTCATTTAGGTGAGGATGCTTTAACATTCTGCAAACCAGCCACTGTGGCTACAACAACAATAGCGGAGGCACACATGGGCCAATATAACGCCCTAAACATCGCTTGGAACGCACTCCGAGGCCATAAACATTGGCAGCGGGCATGGCGTGACCCAGAGCCAAAATCTAACTACGATGTGATTATTATTGGTGGCGGTGGTCATGGTCTAGCTACGGCTTACTACTTAGCCAAAAACCATGGTATCACCAACGTGGCTATCCTTGAAAAAGGCTGGATTGGTGGTGGTAATGTGGGCCGTAATACTACTATTGTTCGCTCTAACTACTTGTTAGATGGCAACTCGCCATTCTACGAGCATGGCATGAACTTGTGGCGCGATATGGCCCAAGACTTAAACTACAACGTTATGTTCTCGCCCCGCGGTGTGATGAACATTGCCCACAGTAAGTCGCAATACGACACCTTTGCTCGTCGGGCGAACACCATGCGCTTCAACGGTATTCAAGCCGAACTATTGAGCCGTGAGGAAGTGCTAGCGCGCGAACCTATTATCGATGGCAGTGCGGATACTCGGTTCCCAGTATGGGGTGGTATTTTACAGCCAGATGCGGGTAATGCCCGTCACGACGCCGTGGCTTGGGGTTATGCGCGAGCTGCTGATCAGTTGGGCGTGGACATTATTCAAAACTGTGAAGTCATCGACTTCATAAAGCAGGGTGAACGAATTATTGGTGTTAAAACCAACCGTGGCGACATTCATGCAGAAAAAGTGGGCATGGCAGTGGCGGGTAGCTCTAGCCGCTTGGCTAACAAGCTAGATTTACGCTTACCCATTGAAAGTCATGTGTTGCAAGCCTTCGTGACCGAGCCATACAAACCATTAATTAATGGTGTGGTCACCTTTGGTGCGGGCCACTTTTATGTGTCTCAGTCAGACAAAGGGGGCGTGGTGTTTGGTGGCGATATTGATGGCTACAATACCTATGCTCAACGGGGCAACCTGCCAGTGTTTGAAGATGTGATTGCCGGTGGTTTAACCATGATGCCATGTTTGTCGCGCCTTAAGTTACTGCGTAATTGGGGGGGTGTTATGGACATGTCGATGGACGGTTCCCCCATAATCGATGTGGGCCCTATCGATGGTTTATACCTCAATACGGGCTGGTGTTACGGTGGCTTTAAGGCCACACCTGCCTCGGGTTATTGTTTTGCGCACACCATTGCCAACGACGAAGCCCATGAACTTAACAAAGCTTATACCCTAGATCGTTTTGCCAAAGGCTACGCGATTGACGAAAAGGGTATGGGTCCATATCCGAAGGCGCACTAATTATGATACGAATTAATTGCCCCTATTGTGGTGAACGTGAACACAGCGAATTTACCTATGGTGAAGACGCCACGCGCATCACTCCAGACAACGACGCTCCGATGGAAGAGTGGAACAAATTTGTGTACCAGCGTGATAATCCTGCTGGAGAGCACATTGAATATTGGCATCATGCGTTTGGTTGCAGAGCTTGGTTAAAGGTTCAGCGCAACACTTTAACGCACGACATTTCTTGGGTGGGTTTACCCCATGAGAATCCGGAGGCTGCATCATGAGCGGATTTAGACATGGCTCAGGCCGTTTAGGCAATACTCAACTTAACTTCACCTTTGATGGTAAGCCTATGCTTGCGTTCGCTGGCGACACTGTGGCTTCGGCCCTGTTGGCCAACGGCGTAGAAGTGGTAGGTCGCAGTTTTAAATATCACCGCCCACGGGGTGTCACTTCAAGTGGCCCAGAAGAAACTGGGGCTTTGGTCACCATTGGCGCTGGCGGCAAAGCTGAGCCTAATGCCAGGGCTACCATGGAACCGGTTACTCAGGGCTTGCAGGTGTTTTCACAAAACTGCTTTCCATCGCCAAAGTTCGATTTAATGTCGATCAACGGCTTGGCGGGTGCCATCTTACCTGGCTCATTGTTTTCGGCGGGTTTCTATTACAAAACCTTTATGTGGCCAGCCGCCCTTTGGTACAAGTTTTACGAGCCGGCTATCCGCTCTGCTGCAGGCATGGGGGTGCCGCCTAAGGTGGCCGATCCAGATATCTACGACCGCATTGCCAGTTTCTGCGACGTGGCCGTGGTCGGTGGTGGTGCAGCAGGTTTGACGGCAGCTTTAAGTGCCTCTCAAAGTGGTTTGCGGGTAGTGTTATTTGATGAGCATAACCAGCTTGGTGGGCAACTGCTAAACGAAACTAATAGTGAGGCCAATGCCGATCTCGAGCAATGGCGTGTCGATACTATTGCTGCGTTAGAAGCGGCTTCGAACGTTAAGGTATTAACCCGCACTGTGTGCTGGGGTCGCTTTGATGGCAACATGTTAGCTGCGCATCAAAGTGTAGATGGCAAGGTACGTCAAAACTATCACAAGGTACAGGCCAAGAAAATTATTATCGCTGCCGGTGCCATTGAGCGTCCATTAGTGTTTGGTAACAACGACAAACCCAACGTCATGTTGGCGTCTGGTGCACGGCGTATGTTGAACCACTACGGTACCGCAACAGGTAAAGTGTTAGCCGTATTTACTAACAACGACAGTGCTTACCAAACAGCGTTTGATTACGCCGATGCCGGTATTAAGGTGTCTGCTTTGGTCGACAGTCGTCAGTACCCAAGCCAAGCCTTGGTAGATGCGTGTAAAGCGCGTGGGATTACCTTGCACACCCAAGCCGTAGTGACCGAAGCTAAAGGTTGGCAGGCCGTGCGTGGCATCGAAATTGCAGACCTAGCAGCCAATGGTCAAAGTGTCAGTCATCGACGTCGTGTTGCTTGCGATGTTTTGGCCCACTCGGGGGGTTGGACGCCCCAAGTACAGATGGCTTCACACGGTGGCAAGCCACCTGTTTATGACAAAAAAATCGCTGCTTTTGTGGTCGGCGACCAAGCTCCAGATACCTATTCTGTGGGCGCAGCTGAAGGCGAAAATGGTTTGCTAGTCACTGTGGCTCAGGCCTTAGACGCGGCTCAAGCAGCATGTGCTGAATTGGGTGGCAAAGCGGGTTCTGTCACCCATCCACCACAAGATCGCGATGGCGCCACTAACATTGTGCCCCTTTGGAGCGTGCCTGCTAAAGGTAAGCAACTGGTAGATATTCAGCACGACGTCACGGCTGCAGATGTGGTTCAGTCCCACCGTGAAGGATTTATCTCGGTAGAGCACCTTAAGCGCTACACCACCCTAGGTATGGCTAACGATCAGGGTCGTACGTCTAACGTTAATGCCTTGGCGATTATGGCCGAATGTCGTGGTTTGAGCATCGCCGAAACCGGGACTACGCGCTTTAGAGCACCTATTGCGCCAGTGTCTATGGGTGGTTTTGCTGGCCGCGAAATTGGTAAGTACTTTAAGCCTGTGCGGCGCACTCCCATGCAAGAATGGCATGAGCAAGCGGGGGCTGTATTTGTGCAAGCAGGGATGTACATGCGGCCGCAGTATTACCCCCAAGCGGGTGAAACAATAGACGATGCCTACGAGCGTGAAACCGCCCATGTGCGCAACAAAGTGGGTATTTGTGATGTCACCTCTTTAGGTAAAATTGAGATTGTGGGGCCTGATGCTGCCGAGTTTCTTGATCGTGTTTACATCAATATGTTCAGCACCCTTAAAGTAGGCAAGGCCCGTTATGGCGTTATGCTGCGCGAAGACGGCATTGTTTATGATGATGGCACCACCTCAAGGTTTGCTGAAGACCGTTTCTTTATGACCACCACCACAGCCAAAGCGGGCCCAGTAATGGCCTACTTAGAGCGGTGCTTAGAAATTGATTGGCCCGAACTCAAAGTGCGCGTTAGCTCAGTGAGCGAACGTTGGGGTGCCATGGCTGTGGCAGGGCCTGATGCCCGCGCTACATTAATGGCAGCTTTCCCCTCGGTTGATTTCACTAATGAAGCCTTTCCATTTATGGGTGTGGTGCATGCTGAGCACAAGGGTGCTAAGTTGATTTTCTTGCGCATTAGTTTTTCCGGTGAAATGGCTTTCGAAGTCTATGCAGACTCTGAACATGCAACCGACATTTGGCAAACCATCATGGATGCAGGTGAGGTGCATGATATTGTGCCTTACGGTCTGGAAACTTTGGGTGCCTTGCGCATTGAAAAAGGCCACGTCACAGGTGCAGAACTCGATGGTCGTGCGACCTTGGGTGACGTACACATGGATGGTATGGCGTCTAAGAAGAAGTGGTTTGTGGGTAAAAACTTGAAAGACCGCGAAGGTCTAGTGCACCCAGACCGTCCACAATTGGTGGGTTTAAAGTCGGTAGATCCGCGTACGCCTATCGCTACGGGTTCTATTCTGGTGACTGATGCCAATGCTAGTGCTGGGGCAGATAAGCAAGGGTGGGTTAGTTCCATGACTTACAGCCCAGAGCTTGGCAACTTTATTGCACTGGGCTTTTTGCGTGGTGGTAAAGACCGTATTGGCGAGCGCATTTATGCCGCTTACCCAGTTAAAGGTAAAACTGTTGAAGTAGAAGTGGTAAGTAACCACTTTGTTGATCCAACTAACGAAAGGGTGAAAGGCTAATGGCTAACGCACTAAATGGGCATTTTGAAATGCCACAAACTTTCGCCGCAGTGAGCATCGATGTGACTGCCAGCAATATGTGGCAATTGGAAGGCTGCGAAAACGTAGACACTCAAGTGGCTACTATGACCGGTATGACGGTGCCAACGCAGGGTCTAGTCACCGTGCAAGGCGATGAACGTTTGGTATGGATAGGGCGCGATCGCTATCTGTTAACCACCCAGCGTACTGACCTAGCTGACCACGAAGGTGTCTACGCAACGGATCAAACTTACGGTAAAACTCAGTTACTCATTACCGGTGAAGATGCCCGGGCCTTATTAGCTCGCGGTTTACCTTTGGATATTGATGAGGGGCAGTTTGCCATTGGCGAAGTTCAACACAGCCACATTAACCATATTGGCGTGAGTGTGATTCGCAACGCTAACGTTAGTGGCCAACCGCAGTTTGAAGTGTGGGTAATGCGTGGGTTTGCCAAGTCCCTTACGGAATTTTTGGTGCACTCGGCAGCCACCTTACGTTAAGCCGTGAGTAGTGAACAAAGCCGGTAATCATTTTGCTTACTGGCTTTCAATACTTAAAATCGGCCCTATTATTCACCCGTGTGTACGCGCATACTGTGCACCGATTAGATTAATATTTTTTTTTAGGAAACACTATGCCAGGCTTATTACCCCATGTAGACCCCGATGGATTGTTAGAATACTCGGTGGTTTACACCGACCGTGCGCTCAACCACATGTCTCAGTCTTTTCAAGGTGACATGCGTTATATCGCCAGCACCCTTAAAAGTGTTTACGCGGCTGACCAAGTGGCTATAGTGCCAGGTTCGGGTACTTTTGGTATGGAAGCGGTGGCGCGTCAGTTTGCTACCGGTCAAAAAACCTTGGTCATCCGTAATGGTTTCTTTAGTTACCGTTGGACTCAAATTTTAGAAATGGGCAGTATTTGTTCTAGCTCCACGGTGCTCAAAGCACGCCAAGCAAAAACCGGTGATCAAGAAGCCTTTGCACCAGCGCCCATTGAAGAAGTATTAGCAACGATTGCTAGTGAAAAACCAGCCGTCGTGTTTGCCCCCCATGTCGAAACTTCGGCAGGTATTATTTTACCCAACGATTATATTAAAGCGGTAACTGATGCAGTGCATGCTGTGGGTGGTATCTTTGTATTAGATTGTATCGCTTCAGGTTGTTTGTGGGTAGACATGAAAGCCATGGGTGTAGACGTGTTAATTAGCGCGCCACAGAAGGGCTGGAGTGGTTCACCTTGCTGTGGTTTGGTGATGATGAGTGAACAGGGTGTGGTGGCGCTTGAAGCGTCTACCAGCACTAGCTTTGCTTGCGACCTTAAAAAATGGCGTGACATCATGGCCGCCTACGAAAATGGTGGCCATGCCTACCATGCGACTCTGCCTACAGATGCCATTGCTGCGTTTGCTGCAGTCATGCGTGAGACTGAAGCCTATGGGTTTGATAAGGTGAAGTCTGAGCAGCAAGAATTAGGCGACGCAGTGCGAGCTTTATTGGCCTCTAAAGGCATTAAAAGTGTGGCTGCTGAAGGCTTTGGTGCACCTGGCGTAGTGGTGAGCTACACCGAAGACACCGCCATTCAGAATGGTAGTAAGTTTGCTGCTTTAGGCATGCAAATTGCTGCGGGTGTGCCTTTAGTGTGTGACGAACCCGAAGGCTTCCGTACCTTTCGCTTAGGTTTGTTTGGGCTTGATAAGTTGCATAACGTGGAGCGTTGCGTGGCTACCTTGGATGAGGCTTTGAGCCAAGTTATTTAAGGTTATATCGCCAAGTCATACCCAAAAAGCCCGCCATGCGGGCTTTTTTAATGCCGGTAACTAAAGTATGCCTAAATCTAAACTGGCGGTCATATATTGGCCCATGTCGAAACAGTGTTGCGTAAACTCCGGCTGCCATTGCCCCTTGCAAACCAACACCGGCTGCGCCAAATTCCAACGTAAACCAGAACAAATAGACGCTACGGCCCGCTGCGTTCCCGTGCCATCTAAACCTGCACGAATAACTAAGGCGTAGGGCAAGCCCTGCTTCAACTCGAGTACTGGATAGTACACCCGATCGAACCAGTCTTTAGTAGCGCCCGCCATATAACCCAGGTTTTCCGTGGTCAGTATAATTACTGCATCAGCCTGCAATAATTGCTCGGGCTGACACTCCAATGGCGCCACAATCGACAGGCACACCTGGTCTGCCTGTGCCGCGTGACTGCCGGCCACAAAGGCGCTAACCATGCTCTGGGTGTTGGTCGATGGCTGGTGGGCCACAAGTAGTAATTTTTTGTGCATGGCAACAGTGTAGCAGACCTCGATATAGGTATCTGCTAGACTTAAAGGCAATAGTTAACAATCTGGGTTTTTGATCATGACACAATTTATAGTGACTTATTTGGGTGGCAACCAACCGGCAACGGCAGACGAGGGCCGTGCCCATTTTGCTAAATACATGCAGTGGATTAATGCTTTGGGTGAGGCCGTTATAAGCGCTATGAACCCACTCAAAGATACCCATCACATCGCCCCAGATGGCACTGTTTCCAGTACCATAGGCACTGGCATGTCAGGCTTCACTATTATCGAAGCCGCTTCTATTGAAGCAGCTGTAGAAATCACCAAAGCCTGCCCCTTTTTAGACATTGGGGGCAGCTTAGAAGTGTCTGAATTGGTGCAAATGCCAAGCTAAACTAAGCTAGCCCTTACTGGCACCATCCTCTACTAGGGTGTGCAGGCCACACTCACGTCCTGCTTCGGCCTTGGTGGGGTCGAAGTAGCGGGTTTCGTCAGGCAAACCGTGCTTGGCTAAATAAGCCTGCATGTCTTGCAAACTCCAATCTAATAACGGTGACACCTTAATGGTACCGTTAGGGCCATGGGCTACAGTGTGCATTTGCTGGCGTAACTGGCTTTGCTCGCGTCGCAGGGCAGTAAGCCAAACTTCAGGTGCTAGCTCTTCCATGGCGCGTTTAAAGGGGGCCAGCTTAAACTGCTGAGTAAATTCGGCATGGGCTGCATCGTCTATGCTTGGAATACCCCCCATCACCGCATCTCGCCGGGCTGCACTTACGGTGGGTGTATGCACCACTAGGTTTAACTCCAACTGCTTGATCACCTGCTCTGCAAAGGCGTAGGTTTGGGGCATGTTATAACCAGAGTCTATCCACAGCACCTGAGTGTTTGCCGCCACTTGCTTAACCATGTGTAATAACACGGCCTCTTGGGGCCCAAAGTTGGTGGTGACTAAGGTTTTTCCACCCAATCCTAAGGCCCATTGCACCACTTCTTCTGCGCTGCTGGAAGCCAATTGGTGGTTGGCTCTTGGCAGGTTGAGGGCAGCCAAATCATCATTGGCTGAAATAGTAGAAGCGACTGTAAGTTCTGAAATCATGCCCGCAGCGGCCGTTGCATGGCTGATCTTATCAATCAATATAAATGATCCTAAGCCTTTGCTGTGCTTGAATTCAGAGGCTGGAATGGGTGCGTCTAAGTGCAGTTCTACTAAACCGATTTCATTCAGCCTTAGGGTGTTATTTGAATGTCGTTCTAGGGTGTTAACGTTAATTTGGTGGTGAATTTTTTTAACCTGTGCATTAATGCGTTTACTACCCAGTTTTAATTCGTAGTCGCGGTTTAGGCTCAAGGCATGTTGATCCATCCACACTAGGTTGGCTGACATCTGCTGAGCACTCACCGTATGGGGTGCACTGTGTGCATGCACTAAGGTATCACCCCGGGAAATGTCAATTTCATGGGTCAAGGTGACCGTAATTGCCATTGGTGCAAAGGCTTGTTTTAAATCGCCATCGGCGGTCACAATGCGGGCGATGGTGCTAGTTTGGCCAGAGGGTAGTACCCGCACCTCATCGCCTGCTCGCACACTGCCAGCAGCAATAGTGCCACAGTAACCTCTAAACTCTGCATGAGGGCGGTTAACGTATTGCACAGGTAGTTGCCAATCACCTTGGGCCAAGTCCGTTTCTGTGTCTAAATCCTCTAACAAATGCAATAACGACGGCCCTTGATGCCAAGGCATGTTAGGGCTTTCATCAACCACGTTATCGCCTGTGAGGGCCGACACTGGAATAAAGTGGATATGGGGTAAAGCTAAGTTTTTTGCAAAGCTTTGGTAATCGTTTTGGATCTGCTCAAATACCTGTTGATCGTAATCCACTAAATCCATTTTATTAACCGCCACCACCACATGTTTAATGCCTAATAAAGACACAATAAAACTATGGCGACGCGTTTGTGTGAGTAAGCCTTTGCGCGCGTCTACTAAAATAACAGCAAGATCACAGTTGGATGCGCCCGTCGCCATATTACGGGTGTACTGTTCGTGCCCGGGGGTGTCAGCAATAATGAACTTGCGTTTACTGGTAGAAAAATACCGGTAAGCAACGTCTATGGTGATGCCTTGTTCACGCTCGGCTTGGAGGCCATCAACTAGCAGAGCTAAGTCTAATTCACCGCTGTCTTGATTGCCGTGGCCAGACAATGAGGCCTGTTTTACGGCAGCTAGCTGGTCTTCATACACCAGTTTGCTGTCGTGTAACAAACGCCCAATCAGGGTGGATTTTCCATCGTCTACACTGCCACAGGTGAGTAAGCGCAACAGGCTTTTATGTTCATGCTGTTGCAGGTAGCTGTGGATGTCTTGTTCAATTAGGTGGCTTTGGTGGCTCATTAGAAGTAACCCTCCGCTTTTTTAAGTTCCATGGATCCAGCCTGGTCGGCATCAATGAGACGACCTTGGCGTTCTGAAGTTTTGGCCAATAACATTTCTTGAATGATGGCTGGCAAGGTATTGGCGGTAGACTCAATGGCGCCTGTGAGTGGGTAACAACCTAAGGTTCTAAAGCGCACAGATTTTTCTTCCACCCTTTCATTTTCAGCAATGGGCATGCGCTCGTCATCCACCATAATATCGATACCGTCACGCTTAACGACGGGACGTTTAGCCGCAAAGTACAAAGGCACAATGTCTATTTTCTCCATATAAATGTATTGCCAAATATCCAGTTCAGTCCAATTAGAAATTGGAAAAACGCGGATACTTTCGCCTTTATTAATGCGCGTGTTAAATAGATTCCATAATTCTGGGCGCTGGTTTTTTGGGTCCCAACGGTGTTCTTTAGAACGGAAGGAGAAGATGCGCTCCTTAGCGCGCGATCCTTCTTCGTCACGGCGTGCACCACCAAAGGCTGCATCAAAGCCATAGTGGTCTAAGGCTTGTTTTAAACCTTGAGTTTTCATCACATCCGTATGGACCTTGGAGCCATGAGAAAAAGGGCCAATGCCCATGGCTAAACCCTCTGGGTTAATGTGAGTGATGAGCTCCATGCCAGATTCTGCAACCGCTTTAGCACGGAATTTGATCATGTCTTTAAATTTCCATGTGGTGTCTACGTGCAACAATTTAAAGGGTGGAGGAGCAGGGTAAAAGGCCTTTTTAGCCAGATGTAACATCACCGAAGAGTCTTTGCCTATTGAGTAAAGCATGATGGGGTTATTGAACTCAGCTACAACTTCACGCATGATGTGGATACTTTCTGCTTCCAGTTGTTTGAGGTGGCTGAGGCGCGTCTCAGAAATGTTATTCATGGTGTTGGGCTCCTGTTAAATGTAATTGGCACCATTTGTATTTGTTAATTGGTGCCATAAATTTCCAGCAGTATGCCACCACCTTGTTAAAAGAAAAAGTAATAAAAAACTTAAACGTTATTCTATTTAGTTATATAAAAGTTAATATTAATGCCTTGGAAAAACCTATGACACAGACAAACGCCATTTCAATTACTTTGGTTGACTATCAAGACCCTCAACAAATGGCTTATTTAATACAACAACTCAGTGCCTATGCCCTAGATGAAATGGGCGGTGGTCAAGACTTGTCAGAAGAGGTTAAACAACGCTTATTCACTGACTTACCTCATCAAAAACAGAATTTTAGCTTGTTAGCATGGGTAGGAAGTGAGTGTGTGGGTATGACTAACTGTCTATGGGGTTATTCCACCTTTGCAGCCCAGCCGTTGGTGAATATCCATGACTTAGGCGTACAAAAAGAGTACAGGGGAATGGGCATTAGTACGGCGTTGTTGCAAGCTATTGAGGAGCACGCAAGTACCAAAAATGCCTGTAAAGTAACCTTAGAAGTGCTAGGCAATAATCACATTGCTAAGGCTTCGTATCATAAGTTTGGCTTTAAGGCCTATGAACTGACTGCCGGTGCAGGTAAAGCAGAGTTTTGGCAAAAATGTCTGTAGTATGGCCACGAGAATGAGCCGCAAACACAATTTGTTGGCTTGATATAAGTCACCAAGCGATGTGATCCATGGCCTGGTTTAAAACCCATTTTACCCGGAAATGAACTGTGAAATTATCTACCTTTGGTCAAAAGTTTAGCGGCAATACGGGTATTAGTGTGTTGATGGATGACATTACTAATGCCCTTTCAAGCGGCCGCGATATGATTATGATGGGAGGTGGTAATCCTGCTAACATCCCACAAATAGAAGCGATTATGCAGCAACGTCTGCAAAAATTGGCCAGTGATCCTATTGCGGTGAGGCAGCTTTTGGGCCGATATGATCCAGCTCAAGGCAATATGGAGTTAATTGACGCCTTAGCTCAGTTGTTTAGTAAAAAGTTGGGTTGGCCTGTTACACGACATAATATCGCCCTAACAAATGGTAGCCAGTCTGCCTTTTTCATGTTGTTTAACATGCTTGCTGGTGAGTTTGACGATGGCAGCCATAAACAGATTCAATTACCCATGGCGCCAGAATACATAGGCTACGCCGATGCGGGTATTAGCCATAACTTATTTACTGCAGCACACCCTAATATTGACGAATTAGAGCAACGTCAGTTCAAATATCGGGTCAAGTTTGATGATTTACATATAGGGCCAAACACCGGCGCTATCTGTGTGTCTAGGCCGACTAACCCCACTGGTAATGTGATTACCGACCAGGAAGTAGAGCAGCTTGATGCCTTGGCAAAGGCCAATAAAGTGCCGTTAATTATCGATGGCGCCTATGGCCTGCCATTTCCAGGCTTAATTTATACCCC
>TARA_B110000879_G_C11183589_1_pt1 | contig 12484 bp, 16 predicted proteins | sample TARA_B110000879 | Tara Oceans TARA_B110000879 (sample SAMEA4398094) | marine metagenome | biome: Polar Biome; feature: [SRF] surface water layer (ENVO:00010504); material: water (ENVO:00002006), including particulate matter (ENVO:01000060) such as... | depth 5 m
ATGGGTCAGCAATTGACGGTGGAATTATTATTAAGAAGGTATAAGTTAAATTTATAATTAAGAAGGTATAAGTTAAATTTATAAAATTGATATTTTATAAAAAATATAAAGTATCAAAAGTAGTATATACAATGAGCACTTCAAGTAATCGAATTCTATCTATTTATAATTCTAGAAAAAATATTCTAGAAATTTTAGAAAGTAGAGGATATGATGTAGATGATTATAATTTATTTAGTATTAATGAAATTGATGCGATGTATAAAAATAATCAATTAGATATGTTGTTAAAAAATAATAAAACTTCCCGTACAATATACATCAAATATTATCTTAATGCCAAACAAGTAAAAAAACAGGATTTAGATGATATAATCGAAGATTTATTTGTTATTGATGAAGTGTTAACTAAAGACGATACTATCATTGTTATAACTGATGATGAACCAAATGATACTATAACTGCCAAAATTAAATATTTATATGATCACGATAATATATTCGTTGTTATTAATAATATTAAACGATTACAATTTAATATACTCGAACATTCTTTAGTGCCAAAATGCAATGTATTAACTGACATTGAAGTCGAGCAATTAAAACATAAATATAATTTAAAATCAACCAAACAATTACCGGAAGTTTCCAGATTTGATCCACAGGCATTAGCTATTTGTTTACGACCAGGCCAGGTTTGCAAGTATATTAGAAAAAGTACAACCGCTATATCTACCGATTATTATCGTATTTGTGTTTAGTAATATTTTAGATGGTTATGTTATATGAAAACAAATTTATTATTTAGTCCATATAATAATCCTGTTATAATTAATAAACCAAATAGTGTTGAGCCTATACAAGAAGGTATAGCTAATTTTTGTAAAGTTAATAGTAGAAATAACAATAGTGGATATGGTAAGAACAGTCAACGAATTGAAAATGACGTATTAAAATGTCAAGCAGACAGTGATAAAGCAAAAGGGGATGCAAATAAAGTTAATGATAGTATACGCGCACAGGATGTTGGATTTGGTGCAGGTGGCCGTGAAATTGCGGATGGGTACATACCAGATAGTGATAGTTCTTCTACTGTTGGATTAGATGATCGTGACGGTTCTGGTAAATTAATCAATAGTGAAAATAAAAATACCGGTGCTGAAGAGCGATATTATAATCGTAAAGAACATTATGCCGCATCGTTTACAAATACAATAAATTTAGGCATAGGAATATTTGCTGCTATTTATTTTATTACCAAATATAGATAATATAATATGAATATCTGTTATACGTATTATATAAATGGGGTATGCAAGTGAGAGAAATGGCATAATCGAAAAGAATAAAGAAGATATGGAACATAATGATAATACTAACTTTTTTTACCAACGCGCTCTTCTAGACAGTTTTAATTTAAGTATTGGAATATTAATAACAACTATTGTTATATTTAGAATGAAATAAATATATGAAACAAAATCATTATATATATTAATGGGAGTAAGCAATACGCATCTAGAACAATCATATTCTGCTGACATTCAAAAAAGTGTTTATACACAAGATGAAACTAATAATATTTATGTAGTAAATCGTTATTTAGGGTTATTATATTACGGATTACTTATGATTTATATATATTATAAATATGATAAATTAATGTACTCTTCGCATTATTATAGAAATATATTTATATTATTATTACTACTCGCATATCCCTACATTATTTACCCTATTCAATATTTTATTTATAATATTATATTATTTATTATACGTATTTTCTATACTAATATTTATAAAACGAATCATTGGTAAAAATAAACTATACAATTATACTATACTAATGCATAATTGTAACACATGTTTGTCTAATCCTAAAACGAAAGAATATAAATACCATATGTTTGATTCATATGAACAAAATCATAGCAAAGACACTCCGGAATTGTTAATAGAAGGTGTTATTAATATGACTGGTACAGTGCAATCTGTAGATAATATGAATAAATCTGGTCTTAGTAAATTATCCCGGGGTCTTGATTACAAAACATGTTCCAGAGATAATGATATTTTATGTGAAAAATTAAATACCGAATTAGCTAACCAAACCGAAAAAGTCTCTGAAATATATACAGATTATATTGATAAACAGTTATTACATGAAACGTGTGATTTACCTAATATAAAATGTGCTAATATTCAAAATGATGAAGAGGCATCACGTAAAATAATAACAGGTATTAGAACCACCATTCCTGAGAAAATAAAATTATTATCGAAATGTAATAAATTAAAACAAGAAGTAAAGGATATTCAAAAGTTTATTAAACTAAAAAACGAAGAAGCGGTATGCCTTACGAAAGACATAAAGGCTGATATTAAAATGTTATCTACCATCAAATGTGAAAATATCAATGCTGCGTTACTACAATGTGATATGGTGAATACTTCAATCGATATAAAATGCACACCCCCCGCTGATACAGAAAAAAATGATTTTGATACAAATATGACAACTAGTGCGTTTATGAAATTCTTAGAAACTAAAAAATCACAATTAAATACCGAATTTAATGATATTCAACAATCTCATAAAGAATTATCAGGAACGTTGAGATCAATTAATACTAAAGAAAATATAATTAAAACGAAAGACAATTATAATAGATCGTTACCGCCAAAATATAGCACATCTAATCACTATGCATCTAAAATTCGCCGTTATCGTAGTTGGTGGTATAGAGGTATTAGACGTCATTATCAACGTAAAAAAAACGGTGTAGATCATGATATTAATCGTACAAAAGGAACTGTTAATCATTATAATAATCAATTAAATAGTCATGCAATGAGGGTGATTGATATTAACCAAAAAGCTAACACTGGAAGATTAATAGACAGTAATAAAAAAGATGCTACCAAAAATCTGGAAAATAAAAAAACATTAAATGATCAGGATGACTGGTACAAAAATAGACCGTCTGTATGTAATGCTATGCATGATATTATTAAAGATGAAAATAAGTTATTGTCGCAATATTGTGAAATTATTAATGAACAAAACAATATTTTAACTAAAAAAACAGAACAAATCAAGAATGAATGTTCTACTATTAATCAAGATATCATTAACAATTTAGAAAAACAATTGGAAAATGAAACTACTAACCATAATAATATTAGTCAAGATTGGCAGAAAAACTGTGAAGGATATAAATGGGATTGTTCTAAATATTTAACCGATTTTAACCAGGCAGAAACTCTATATAATACTGAAAATGATGTTAAACTTGAATTAGATAATAGCTATAATATTTGCATCGATCCAACCAAAAATAAATGTAAGGATATATTAATGGATTATAAGAGTAAATCTAATAGAAATGAGATAAATGCACGTATTGTTAATAGTAAACAGGAAGGTTTTACTAATGCTGAATTTAATCAATTCACTGAAACCATTAACAATAATAAAAAAAACTATAATGAATTAAAACAATCTGTACGTGAATTTGATGATTACAATAATAATTATACTAATAAGAATGGGATTGGTACACAGAACAAATTAAATTATGATAAAACAATTATGATTAATATTTTATTAACAGCTATTGCTAGTAGTATTTTATATTGCACATTTGTTAATATTTAATTGACAACTATATTTATTTAGGACATTAATATATAGATACTAATGTCTTATTCACTATTTAACAATACAAAACTTCATAAATTAAATAAATCACCTATAATTGAAGGGTTAACACAACCAGAAGTCGATAATATTAAATCCTATTTTTATGAAACTTTAAAACCAGCACTAGAACGTGCTGGTAATGTTCCAACCACACAGATTGCTAATCAATCACATATAGAGAACAAAATAGATGAGATTAATACTCTAGTAAGTGATGCAGGGGATGGTTATAATAGTACATTTAATCCTAATAAACCAAAACACATGCTAGATGAAATGAATAAAGATAAGAAATTATTGAATTCATCTGATTCTCAAACCTATATTTTAGGAACAATAACTATTGCTACCTTAATTATATTTATTAGTAGTATTCGTAACTAATATTTTAATTACATCTTTTTTAAAAATATGTAATTAATGTATAATGGGAGCGCTTGAAGATTTAATTAGTGCACTTAACAATTATATTGGAGGTCTGACCACTGACACTACTACTGGAGTAATTGATGTAGACGATGCGGCGGCTGCCATAACTAATGCGGCAAATGAAGTAGGACGCACCACTTTAACACAACAGAGCGCTGTTACTACCCTGCTTAATACGGAAAAAGATAGAATTGAAAACAATATACAAAGCGTTAAAGACGGATTATATACAAAAAAACGTATGGTTGAATTAAATGAATCCAATCGATTAAGAACCGAACAATATAACAAAATTTTGTTCGTTGTTGTTATTACTATACTTATAATTTTCGGTATTATAGCCGGTAGTAATTATGTACCGGGTCTACCTGATATAATACCACAAATACTGGTTGCCATGGTTGGTTCTTTCGCGATGATTGATATATTTTTGAAGTATATGGAAATAAATAAACGCAGTAAGTTAGATTATACCAAGTTGAAATTAGATCCACCAGCAGAACGCTCGACTGATTCGACCAGAGCAAAAGCACAAGAAGCAGGAGATTTAATTGGTAGTCTTGGAATTGACGGATGCAGTGGACCAGAATGTTGTGATGCTGGCACTGTATGGAATACCGATCTTATGAAATGTGGTAGTTCTGTTCCATTACCCGCAACACCTGTAATTACTACTACTACATTAGATTCTAGCACAAACCCTCAAATTATAACCGGTACTTGTGATGACTCCGAAAATATTACTATTAAATTATATAAAAACCAAGAAGTGATTGGTCAAACTGCTAGTGTTACAGGCAATGAATGGAGTATTACTCTTACTACACCATATACGGTTAGTGATGAAATATTTATTCAAGCCCAAAGTTTAAATACAATTACAACACAAATATCTAGAATGAGTGAGGTTAAGGCGATACAAATTACATAAATAGAATATTTTAGTAAATATTACTAACAACTAAAATGAAGTGTAATAGTATAGATTAAATGAGTTGTCCTAGTGATTATAAAGCTATTGGAACAATAGATGAAGTAATCAATGATATTGCGTGTAAAACCGAGGATGATAAAACAAAAAATGATTTATTTAACGAAAAACAATTACTTTATCAACAAAAATATAATAAACAAACATATCCACGAACAATACAAAATAGTATTTATTTCTTATTAATAATATTATATTATGTTTGTATATTAGTGGTTTTTTATTACATATATACGAAATTTAACCTGAATAGATATCAAAAAATAGGTATATTTATATTATTAATATCATATCCATTTGTAATTAATTTAATACAAGCATATATTTATTATTTCGCAGACTATGCATGGTTATTAATTACTGGTAACAGTATTGATAATACACCAGATAAGGTGTAAAACTTATAGTATTATTTAAGTGGTTTATGTGCTAACTTCAATAATACTTTTTTTCTACAAAAAAATATGGATTATTTTTACTTCGAATATGTTGAGTATCTAACGTCATAGTGAATACCGGCTTACCTGTACGATAAAATATATCTAATTGTTTTTGACGCCATTTTTCCTGACATTCTCTTCGTTTTTTTTGTTCATCTGTAGTTTCGAATAATTCGGGTGAAATCATCATTACTAATAGAATGATATATGTTATGTTTCTATTTTTTTACTTAGATATTATTTATATTTATTCCATCATCCTCATCTTCATCATTGTCACTATTTGTACTATTGGTTGCGTTATCTAGTATAGTTGATGATTGATCTCTATCATATTTAATTTTAACACCAAACCATGTCTGTTGGCGTTTGCGGCCAAATTCTTTGTCCATATATTCATGTAATTCTTTTGGACTAGGTCCACGTCCACCATAATTGCTCATATACCATATTGAAAATTCATTATTTAATTCCATCTGTTTGATTCTTCCAGATTTGTCACGAGTTACACGATCTCTAATGAATTCTGAGATATAATCCTGGCTTTGACGATATTCGTTACTTTTAGACATGACTATGTCGCAATCACTTACAATACCGCCGGTTTTAAAAACAATATCAACCAGCATTGCAATGAATACTTCTCTCCATTCGTCAAATTTTTCTTCAATATTTTTATCTAACATAAATTGGTGTGGTTTCTCTACATCACCTTCAATTGGATTTTCCGTAAATAATGATTTAAATGGCACTACGCGAATACGTCTCCATGTTCCATGATCATTTGCTTTCACACCCATTAGGGCATTGCAAGCCACCGCTAGCTTAAATTGTGGGATGAATGATATAGTTTTTGGCATATATGGAGCTCTCCCTTGGATTGGATCTTTTCCACTTGTTAATTGCTTCATCATACCTTCATTAATAACATCATTCTTTGATGGTTCTTGCATAACTGCATAACGAATACCTCTAAGTTGAACAATCTCTGGAGCTAATCCACCAACTTTACCACGTTTTTCTGTAACTAGTGTTGTTGGAACATCTCCTTTATATTTACCCAATACCTTCTCCATTAAATTTACTAAAACCGATTTTCCATTGGATCCAATTCCAACATACATATTAAACGTCTGGTTAGATGATGTACCAATTAATGTTGACGCTAAATGTTGCCACATATACTCACATAACTCTTTATCTGGAAATAATTTATTCATAAAATCATTAATCTGGGCTATTATTTTTTGGTGTCGTGTGGGATTAATCGGTATATAATCTATTTCGGTACACAGTGAAATAATATCTTCAGGTTGACCCTTACGGAAACAATTCGTTTTAAAATCGACTACACCATTATTAAAACATAATAGATAAGGATTCGTATCCATTTTTTCTAAAAACGTACCATCGTAAAATAATTCCTTTGCCTCTATCATTATATTTTTTTTATCATTAGTATTGGCTAAGCGATTACTTATTGCTAATACTTTTAAAGAAACCTGCTTTTGTGCAGATGATTGGTCTTCATCTATACTGTTCATAATCGGTCCATCTAATGCGGCTTTTTTATTATAAATACCTCTCATTGTTGTTGAAATACATTTTCTTAATGTCGTACCTCCATCTATATCTTCCCATCTATTATTTTTATATCGAAACCACATATTTTTTGTAACACTTACACAGACATATTCATGTTTATACATTTGATATAGTATATTTGCCAAATCAAAATCGGGAACTCGCTCTTTTAATGAATAATTATGAATACTTTGCTCAACATAATAATCTAACGTTTGGGATCGTACTTTCTCATATTCTTCTGGTGCATCTGTTTTTGCCCAATGGATCAGTGATAACTTTGTTAAACCATTGTGTATTCTCAAATCAAACTTTCGCCACATATCACATAAATCGGGGATACTAGAGTAACTAAATGTACCCGATTTTGCACTAAATGCTATCCATACTATTAATAACTTTGAACTTGTGTTACGTAATGCCCAGCCAACGCGCTTCCATTTATCATATGATCCATTTCCATAATAAGATTCTGGTAAAATCATCGTATAATCATGTACTGTTTTTAATTGATATTCTCCCGGAGCTTCTACTTCGGTTACTTCTAGAAAATTATTAAGCATTATTTCTAATTCATCCTTATTGCGTATCCGTTCTATCGTTGATATATCACTTAGTATATCACTTCGATGTTGGATTTCTAATGCACAAGTATTATTATTATTTAATGCCTGTCTATTTACCTTTTTTGTAATATTATCGGTAAATTCCTTATATTCAGTAACAAAATTATTTCGCATAAATAAGGATGGATGAGATTTATATCTTACTGACATTTTGTGTATCTCCTTTTCCATTGCTACCTTAGACGGTTGAATATCACGAATTATAAATTCATTATCCCCTGGATCTATTGTAATTCGACTTAGTCTAGTTAGTTTATATTTCTCGTGATTTGGTTTTCGTGAACCAATTAATTGCCAATTTGTAGAACCTTTACTTATACCTTCATCAAATACATCTTCCCATGAATTAATTAGAGGTAGACTATTCCACATTTCATCTATTCGAGCAAGTACTCTTTTACGCAATAACTGCTGTACTGAATGATCTGCTTGTAATCCTATTATCATATGAATACCATCTTTCGTATAATTCTTTTCCTGTACACGATTAACTGTTGGCTTCTCTAATATATACACCGTGAATGCAGTGGTTTCATCCATCTGGAATATCTCTTTCAGTTCGTCTAAATATAGTTCTATCAAATCATCTATATGGTCCTTTTCATATTGTCGTTCATCCGTCTCATATGTATGCCGAAAATCGAGATCTACTAAGATTGGACCATCTGTTTCACGTTGTTTTTCTGTTAAATATTCCTTCTTGTTTTTCAATATTACATCACGGTAATACAACTCCATAAATATATCATATTCACAATCTGGGATATTGTATGATCCGCCCGAAATACCACTTTTACTATCTCCTATTCGGGTGTTTGTAATAGTTACGGGATTAGTTGAATCTGTCCGTTTCTTAATTATCTTTTTCGATAAAAAGTCATAATAGTCCTTATAATCCGTAATATCTGGAATTATTTTAGATGAACTGGTATTATGACATTCCATCTTTGATGAGTTATACTAATGAGATATTTTTATTAGTTTTTCTAATATCAATTTTTCATTTTTCATAATAGTTATAGTAAATATTTTACTATTATTTACTCGATTCAGCTTTATCCAATTTAGAAAAAACATTTGAAAAATTGATTTATATAGATATACGTTATAAGTTATAAATATAATATCTTTGTATAGATTAGATTTACCATGAAATTTTGCGAAAAGTGTGATAATATGTATTACATTAGTATTAATGCCGAAGACCCTAATAAATTAGAACACTATTGCCGGAATTGTAAATTTATTGATGATAGTATCGTACATGAGGGGGGGTGCATTATAAATGTTCAATCCAAAAATGATGAACAACATATTAACCGTATTATTAACAAATATACCAAAAATGACCCTACTCTCCCTCGTGTATATAATATGAAATGCCCGAATAACGATTGTAATTCAAATAAATCTGCTCAAACTAAAAAACCTGAAGTTGTATATTTAAGATATGAAGACAATAATATGAAATATATTTATATTTGTACTGAATGCGACAATACATGGAAAACCAACCAGATTGTTTAACAACCATAGTCTATATACATTTTGTTCTTTGAAACTTTTTTATTTTCTTATAAAAAATTGATTTAAGGATAATATTATCAATAGTTATAATATACCACAATGAGCGAATTATTAGATACCGTTGTTAATAAAATTAGTGAAATTAAAGACTCTATAATAGGACCTGATAGTAGTGATGACGAATATGTACCACCACCACCACCAATGGAAGATGATGACAGCGATTCTAGTGACGATGATAATGAAAACAAACCCCCTCCACCCACTGGTTCTGCATTAGATAGTGATGATGATGTTGATGATGATGTTATTGATGATGATGATGATGATCTTATTGATAATGGTATTGATGATGGTATTGATGATGGTATTGATGGCGACGATGATACTTCTAATAATTTTAATAGAAATATGATGGATTTATCTCAACCTGGTGGCTTCGATAGTGCGGATATAGATAGCGACGATGACTATGACGACGATGATAACTATTTACAAAAATTTGATGAAACTATACAACAACAAATTATATCTGACTATCATCCTGAATTAAAATACCACAATCAGGATGAAGTTAATAATTTATCCATTGTCGTTCGTAATGAAAATGGTGTGATTATTGACCCATTACATCAATCTGTACCATTCATTACTAGATATGAAAAAGCAAAAATGCTAGGTGAACGAGCGAAACAACTTAGTGCTGGTGCAAAACCATTTGTTGAAGTTGAAGATAATATTATTGATGAATATTTAATTGCATTAAAAGAATTCAATGAAAAAAAAATTCCATTTATTATCAAACGACCTATGCCTAATGGCGGATGTGAGTACTGGAAATTTGAAGATTTAGAAATTATTGCATAAAATATACTATTACGAATTACTTTATTACCGTGTGTTCTTTTTTTTTGATTATTTTGGAGGAATATCACCTATTTTTACAGGAATATGTGATATGTGTACCGGTTGAATACTGTTTGATTGACGCATGTAACAAACTTTAGATGCATGCTTAACAATACAAAGCTTATGTAAGTTTGTTAGTTGACGAGGTTTCATAGTTATTAGTTATGTTTGAAATACTTTTGATAAAATAAATATTATACCAGAAAAAAATCAATTTTATACATATTTTTGTTATGAATTTACACCGGTAATTGTATATAATTATGATTTCCAATTTTTACCACAATCCAAACATGTTACAAATATTGTCGCTGGTTCATCTGCACTTCGTGTCTGTAATTCATAATATGTACAACGTTTTGATCTACATTTTCTACATGTGAACATATCTGTTGATGCCTGTGTGTTTGTTGTAAATTTGGTTACATCTCGTTTTATCTTTTGTTCTATTAAATCTTTCCATCTTTCTTTATTCATTTCTTGATGTGTCATAAATGCTAGTGTTTGGGGTGTAATCTCACCCGATTGCAATTGACTTAGCAGTTCTGGATTTTTCAAATTTATATAAATACTACGTAATCTATCCAAATATAATTGGACAAAATTTGGATTATCCCATTTTTTGATAATTTTTAGACTTACGCATTCTTTTAATACATAATTAAATATTGCTTTTTCTAAATTTATACTTATTACATCATCTCCTAATAGAGGAGTTAACTTATCACATATATTTTTTCGAAAAACTGCGGGATTTCCTATTATCATACTATTTACTATATTATGAATTACCTTTATGTGATTCATATTATTATTTTAAAATATCAATTTTCTAAATGTATTCTTCCTCTGATAATTCTCCGGAACATTCCATATATTGCATATCCATATCTACAGCAACAAAATTATTTACTAATTGTACCTGGTTTTTCTTTTTTAGCGGTGTTTTTTTCTCAAGTCGGCTGGATTTTCTCTGTTTTTTTTTTGGTTTAATTATCTCTTCTATATCGTCGTCTTCATCAAACTCATCTTCCTCTTCCTCTTCCTCATCTGCTGCATCCTCTTCATCATCCTCTACTATAAATTCGTCTTTTACGTAACCTGATTTGGTTCTAGGCAAATCCTCATCCTCATCCTCTTCGTCATCCTCTTCTTCTTCCTCGTCTACCTCATCAAATCCTCCATATAAATTATCATATACTAATTTCCATTCTTTCTTTGATAAATTTTCATACTCATTATTTTCATTTGTATTTATCAAAATACAGCTACCAAAATATAATACATTATCTACAGGAGGTGGAAATTCATATTTATTTTCATGATTCGCACGACCTGTTGTTTTTCCATACAACATTATATTATAAGACTTGCCCTGTAAATTTACTTCCCACTCTGTCTGTTTAACAAAACCATCCGACTTTTTTAATCCTGCCTTTTTATACAAATCTCCTTCATTTACACTTTTGAATTTTTGTTCCTTTATTTCACCAGTTTTATCAATAATTAATGCCGTTACTGTCATTATAATATGTAAGTATAACGATTTTTCTATATCACTTACTATTTGTATTATCGCAAATACGTTTATATGTATATGTTGGTATCTGTATAGATAATATACCTAATGATTCATTTTTCATTGCATATATTATTTAATATTATTGTATCTCTTATTATTATTTATTGTTTTCATACAGCATGGGAATATGCAAAAAATACTTATACTAAATCGAAAACGAAAGATTTAGTAAATTCGCAAATCAATAAATACCAACAAATGATGGATGAAATGCAACAAAATATTGACAAAAACCCGCAAACTATTGGTGAAACTGAAATTCAAACTATGGATGAGGATTTAACTCATTTTATGGAGGAACAAATGAAAAACTAATGTTATACACAGTTGAAGATGCCTGTGACAGAATGCGGGTAATCCTAAAAAGGCGCACAGCGCGCACAGCGCGCACACCATAAACGAGATTAAGGTTGATTGCATCATAGAATATTTAGGACGAGAGATTTGAACCAGCATAATAATTTATATCTTATTGTATATTATAATGGAAACCCCAGACGCACCCAAGCGGAATAATTTAGATAACACAGTACTCGTAGACATGGATGGACACACATTGCCTGGACAGACACATCTTAATGAGTATTGGAAAAAAAGTAAGGATTTTAATCAAACAGGCACAAATCTTAATAAAGATTTCAGTGCCGAAGGAACACAACATACTCCTAACGTACCATTTACTCCTACCAAAGG
>TARA_B110000879_G_scaffold79839_1_pt1 | contig 12455 bp, 11 predicted proteins | sample TARA_B110000879 | Tara Oceans TARA_B110000879 (sample SAMEA4398094) | marine metagenome | biome: Polar Biome; feature: [SRF] surface water layer (ENVO:00010504); material: water (ENVO:00002006), including particulate matter (ENVO:01000060) such as... | depth 5 m
TTAGGGAAAAATTATTTATTAACGTACAAGATTCTTTCATTAATGAGGCGCCATGTTGTAAACCCTAATCGGGAGTATATGGTCTTAAAATTTTAAATAACTATTTTTTTCCCGTAAATTATCTCGACACTTTAAAAATTAAAAGGAAGTGTTATTTGATTTAACCAAAATTATCCCGTATATTTGTTTTTGAAAAGGTAAATGTCATAACAACTTGGCAGCTAATGGACCACTTAAAAAAATATCAATGGTATCAGAAAATGAAATTAAAGAATTTCTCGAAGGTAACGACCCTGAGAAGTATATCGTATCTGTAGAGTACGACTATAGAAGTGACTGTGTTTATAAAGTCATAGAAGACCCAATAAAAGGTAAATCAATTCAGAGAGACACCTTCATACCGTTTGCTTGGGTAGGTGATTTTAAAGGTTTTAAGTTTTATGGTTTATCTAAAGATAGACAGAAAGCGGCTATGACTAAACATAAAATAGTCATTGACAAATTGAGAACTGACGGGAACGATAGACTTGAAAATGGAATGAAGTATTTGGTTAAGTCTTTAAATGGGTACCGTTCATTGATACAATTTTTTAAGGAAGGTGGTTTAGACCCGTGGGGTGATGATACCAAACATCTAATAACGGTTTTATCACCCGTAGAACAATTCCTAATGTCTAAGGAAAAAAGATTATTTAAAGGATTTGAAGAATATGACGATATTACTCGTCTTGTTTTTGACTTGGAGACGACTTCTTTAGAACCAAAAGATGGTCGTATATTTATGATTGGTATTAAAACGAATAAAGGTTATCAAAAGGTAATTGAATGTTCTACCGAAGAACAAGAAAGAAACGGTATAATTCAATTTTTTAAGATAATTGCTAAGTTAAAACCAAGTATTATTGGAGGGTATAATTCCGCAAACTTTGATTGGTTTTGGATTTTTGAAAGAGCTAAGAAACTTAATTTAGATTTAAAGAAAATTGTTGAAACTCTTAACCCTAATCAAACTATAAGAGAAAGGGAAAGTATGTTAAAACTCGCTAATGAGGTTGAAATATTTAACCAAGTCAGTATGTGGGGTTACAACATAATTGATATATTACATTCTGTTAGAAGAGCACAAGCGATTAACAGTAGTATAAAATCTGCCGGTCTTAAGTACATTACTAAATTTATTGATGCCGAAGCTGAAGACCGTATATATATTGACCATACTGATATAGGTCCAATGTACGCCAAGAAAGAGGATTACATCTTGAATATTAAAAATGGTAATTACAGAAAGTTGGATAAATTTGATTTTGACGAATTAGATAGAAAATTTCCTAACTCATATATTAAGACTACGGGGGATGATATTGTTGAGAGATATTTGGATGATGATTTAGAAGAAACTCTTATTGTTGATGATGAATTTAATCAGGGGACTTTCCTATTAGCGTCTTTAGTTCCGACAACTTATCAGAGAGTTTCCACAATGGGTACCGCCACTCTTTGGAAGATGATTATGTTAGCTTATTCATATAAACATGGTTTAGCGTTACCTATGAAAGAGGAGAAAACTGATTTTGTTGGTGGATTGTCAAGACTATTAACGGTTGGATACTCTACTGACGTTTTAAAATTAGATTATTCCTCACTTTACCCATCAATACAATTAGTACACGACGTTTTTCCTGAGTGTGACATAAATGGAGCGATGAAGGGATTATTAAGTTACTTTAGGAATTCTCGTATAAAGTATAAAAACTTAGCCGCCGAGTACGCGTCTATAGATAAAAAGAAGTCGGTATCGTATGGTCGTAAACAACTACCTATTAAGATATTCATTAACTCTCTATTTGGGGCTTTATCGGCACCTCATGTATTTGCTTGGGGTGATATGTTTATGGGTGAACAAATTACCACTACCGGAAGACAATACTTAAGACAATTAGTAATCTATTTTACACAAAGGGGATATAAAACTTTGGTATTAGACACCGATGGTGTTAACTTCTCATTACCTGAAGGAGGTGTTGACCATAAGAAATATATTGGTAAAGGTAATAATTGGTTAGTTAAAAAAGATAAAGTTTATACCGGATACGATGCTGATGTCGCCGAATATAACGATTTATTTATGAAAGGGGAAATGGGTTTAGATTGTGACGGAACTTGGGACTCTTGTATAAATCTGGCTCGTAAGAACTACGCGACTATGGAAACCAATGGTAAGATTAAATTAACCGGAAATACTATTAAGTCTAAAAAACTACCTCTTTATATCGAAGCTTTCTTAGATATTGGTGTTCGTAACTTATTAGAAGGTGAGGGTCAAGATTTTGTTGAATGGTACTACGAGTACATCGAAAAAATCTTTAATAGACAAGTACCCTTAAAACAAATTGCTTCGAGAGCGAGAGTTAAGTTATCGATACCTGATTATATTAAGAGGTCGAAAACTAAGACGAAGTCCGGTGGTAGTATGTCGGCAATGGCTCATATGGAATTGGCTATGGCAAATAATTTAAAGGTCAATTTAGGGGATGTTATTTTTTACGTTAATAATGGAGAAAAAGCTTCACACGGAGATGTCCAAAGAAAAAACAAGTGGAAAGCAAATGCTGCCGAGAAGAGACAATATAGAATTGAAAATGGGGTGCCTATGTCACCCGACTCATCAGAGTTAATACTTAACTGTTATCAATTAGATGCTGGCGAATTGGAAGAAAATCCTGATATGTTAGGTGAATATAATATCGCAAGAGCGATTGCGACATTTAACAAACGTATCAACCCACTATTGGTTGTGTTTGATAAAGAGGTTAGAGAAAAGTTATTAGTTACTGACCCAAATGATAGAGGTTTCTTCACTAAAGACCAATGTAAACTTATAAGTGGTTTACCATTTAAAGAAGGTGACCAAGATAAATTAGAGGATTTACTACAAATTGAAGAGAGAGAATTAGATTATTGGGGTAAGAGAGGTATTGACCCTAACTACATCTACGATTTAGCTGAAGAAGGTTGGGAGAACGTGATTGATACTTCTAAGTTAATTAATTACGTGAATTAACCGTAAAAAAAAAATGAGTCGATTATACAAATTAATCGGCTCATTTTCATTTATAATAATTCGATGATACTCAAACTATATTATTCTATTTTTAAACCATCACTCGAGACGATATAATAATTATTTTCTATCAGTATAAATTCAACACAAGCACCTTTACCAATTCTAACCTCATCATATTCCTCATCAATCATACCTATAAAAGGTTTGATAACGGAATTAGTCATTGTTTTTATTACAATGTGTGGGGTGGTTGTCGAATCTAATATTAATTTACATTGTTCAACACCCCTTATTAATATAACGTCTTCTCCCTTAGTCCTATATTCTGGAGTGTTAACAACCTTGATTTTACCGGTCGAATACTCTTGACTATTAAGGTAGTACTTATCACCTATTTTTTTTCTTAAAAGTTGACTTCCCATTATATCACATATATTTGTCGAGGCATTGCTCTAAATTTTAATGACTTATTCAAGTTTTCAGCTATATTAGCTTCTCTTTCCATCATTTTGTCAGGTCTTAGTCTTTCTAACCTTAACTTAAGTTCTTCCTCTAGTTTAATTTTTTCATCTTTACCTTCAGTTAATAAACTTTGGTAATCTAATTGTAATTCACTATCAGGAGTTTTAATATTACCACTAAATTTACCTCTTACTCTTCCTAACGTTTCTTTTACATATCCTGTAAAATAACGTCTAACCCATTGTTTTGCCGGGTCGTTTAAATCTCCCCAAGAGATTTCATCCAAAGGTACATCAGACGGTAATTTAATTATATCAGGATTAGCCTTTAAACAATTATCTCTATCGGCAGGACCGGCATCGTAATACCAATACCACACCTTACCACCTCTTAAAGCACCATTACCAAAATCAAATTTACCACCGGGAACATTCATTAAATGAATTGCCTTTTTACCGTCAGGTAATGCTGTAACTCTATATGTTAAATCACCACCTATAATTCTTCTCTTTAGGTTTATATCTTGCATTCTTAGTAGTATGTCAAATCCTGGCATCATCATACCGGAACCTCCACCCGTTGAACCCATTTGCGCAAATCCTCCGGGTCCTCCCATACCTGGTCCACCCATACCTCCGAACCCCATTCCGTCCCCGAAAAACATATTTGATAGTTCGGGTGGTGCGAACCACAATAGTTCGTTTAACTCTCTGTTTGCGGGTATTTCATATATCTGTTGTCCGGAAACTAATTCTATATAATCTTTTTTAAGTTCCCAATCACCACCGGCTTGTAAACCGACTATCTTAGAGTAAGCGTAAGTATAACGAGTCTCCCAGTCTAAACTTTTTGTTACAAAAGCTCTAGATAATGACTCAGTATCTAAATTTAAATTATATAGTGATGTCCACTGAGATTCTATTAACCAATCTTGAACATATTGGGAATAATCCCCAATGGCTAATTCTAATAAACTATCCATCATTTCGTCCTCAATTTCAACACTACGAATAGGAGCACCTAATAGGTGTTTTATTCTTTTATAAAGTTTACTTCTTTGAGGTTCCGATATAATTATAGTTTGATTTGTTGCGCCTGTTAAAATTCCCATAGTTGTCTTTTTATTATAAATATCGTTATAAAGTATAAATTAATGATTCTTTAGGAAAAACATAACGACCGTTATTTATTTCTGTATTTTCATTATCGAAAATTAAGGTTTCTTTTTTATTAGTAAAAATTAACCAATCGGTATTATATAACTTAACATTACCCGTATTAAATAGTGTTATTTTATCACCACCACTACCCTTACTATAACCTAAAGGTTTTATTTGGGACGATATTGGTTTCCCATTTAAAATTATTTCAGCATCAACTCCTTTGACCATATCGAGTTCACCACCTAATTTACCTAACTTAGTAACGTTATCATCACCAAACTCTTTTTTTAATTTAATGACGGTATCGTCTTCTCGTTTTTCACCCCAACTGTTAGTCTGTTCTAAAATTCTCATTATATTTTGAAACGTTGATGATTTGAGGTTAAAAATTCTGTCTTTATACAAATCCAACAAATTAATAAACTCATAAGTCCTATCAATTTGTTCTTTAGGTGTGACACCACTTAATTTAATTGGGGGTTTACCTGAGGCCTTTAATACTTGGTTTATATCGCTTAATAGAACACAAAATCCACTGTAATTTGTATTTAACTTATTAATAACCGAACGACCGTTACCCTCTAAATCATATATTCCTGACATCTCATCATCAGAATATTCTCCTTTTTCATAATAATTTTCTGAAAAAACTTCTTTTAATATCTTATCAATACCCTTTCTAAACGTCCATTTTACTTTTGGGTTATTATTAAATATAAATCTAGCAATCTCATTCATTTTACGATTACATCTTTCAGATTTACTCTCATTTAAAGTTGACCTTAGTTGAATAGTTTCGTTAAGGTCTCTACTTAATTTACCGTCGTACAACTTATTAACAAATTCCCAATTAACGACTTTCCAAAAGTTTTTAATATAATTCTCTCTTTCATTTTTATATTTTAAGTAATAGGCGTGTTCCCATAAATCCAAACCTAATATTGGATATCCCCCATCTTTTACAATATCCATTAATGGGTTATCTTGATTAGGAGTTGAAACTATTTTTAATTTGTTTCTTTTATTTAATACTAACCAAACCCATCCTGAACCAAATCTTTCTTTAGCAACTTCTTCAAATTTAGTTTTAAATTCACCGTAAGTATTGAAATCTTTTTTAATTTGTTTTAAAACCTCACCGTTAGGTTTTTGTTCTTTTGGTGTTAGTAGTTTCCAAAATAAGGCGTGATTAAACGCTCCACCGGCGTTATCCCTAATCTTTTTATCAAACCTACCGATAGTTTTAACTATCTTTTCTAAATCCAAATCACCATAATCTTTCTTAGATAGGGCATCATTTAATTTCTTAACATAACCCTTATAATGTTTATTATAATGATATTTCATTGTTTCAGGGTCGATAAACTGTTTTAATGCTGAATACGCATAAGGTAATCGTTCAATACCTATTTTTTTCATCTCATTAATGAATAGTTTTTTATTCCTTTCATTTTCAGATTTTTCAATCTTTTCTGTTATGAGACTTATTTTTTTCTCAATTTTTTTCATATTGGCTTTATTATTTTATAATAAATACCTAACTAAACCGATTTGGTCGCCATACATATTCCTGAATCTGAGTATAATCTATATTTACCCAATTCTAACCATTTATAGACCTCATTTTTTTCATCATCAGTTAGATTATAATCTTCAAAAATGATGAAGTCGGGTAATAATTCAACATCTACCGACATTAATAACTTTGAATCTAACCCCTCAACATCTAAATGAATCCAATTTAATTGTTCGATAAAATTATCTTTTATTAATTCATTAAAACTTATAGACTCTCTCTTCGATGAGGTTATTTCTTCTGTCTCCCAATGTTCGATAACTCTTTTAACAACACTATTGGTATATCCCCTTCCACCCTCAAAAAATTCGACCTCTTTACCATCGGTGGTAATTAGAGAATTTAAAAAACTAACATCAGATTTATTAAAAAAATTCCGTTTTAATTTATTATATTGTGGAACACTAGCCTCAACCAGTAGAATTTCACTCATATAGTTTAAAACTAATGGGACCCATTCGCCAAATTCACCATCATGAGTTCCAACCGCAAGACCTTTCGGTTTAATACCTTGGTTAATTAGATTCTTACAATATAACCACAATGATTTGTGGAAAATTGACCCATGTTCTAAGACATTCCATCGATATCTTTCTATGAAATTACCTTTGGAGTCCTCGACTATAACATCTTTTAATTCTGACTCGGGATATCTGGCCCACATATTATCGTTTAATTTGGTTTCCCAAATTATTTCTTTAGATACAAGATTTTTTATTTTAAATGTTAAAGGTAACCTATCTTCACAAAAAATTTCACTAACTTTACCCAAGTTAATATTAATATTATTATCGTATTTTATAGTAATCATATATGTCTTTCTATAAATTCGTCAATTTTATCTGACCACATATCCGTGGCCTCAGTTTTTATTCTATCCTCGGTCCAATCCCACCACTTAATCTTTAATAGTTTTTGTACTTGGTCCTCATTAAATCTATATTTTATTATTCTTCCCGGATTACCAACAACTATCGAATAAGGTGGTACGTCTTTTGTTACCATAGTTCGTGCTCCTATTACGGCACCATCACCTATTTTAACTCCTGACATTATTGTGGATTTTGCACCAATCCAAACATCATTACCTATATCAATATTACCCTTACAAGATGGGTGACCCATTTTCATATGTAATTCGGCAATTTCATTAGTTACCGGACCCCATAATTGGGAGCTAGTTGTTATCCAATCAGGTCTATGATTGGAATGTAAAAAAAAATCACAATCTCTCCCTATTGAAGTGTATTTACCAACATTAATTTGGTATTCGTCACTCCAAGTAATTATGTTAATTGTTCTATCGTAATAGGTGCCCCTATCTAAATGTAATAAGTGTAAATTTTCCATTATTTAATTGTAATATAATTTGTCTTCTTAAATTCATCTTTAAAATTTTTGGTGAAAATAAGTTTATTTTTTAATTCTTGATTAACCATAGTTATTATAGTTTTAACCTCATCTATTAACCCAACTTCTTTAATTGACCATTCAAACATCGGTATATTTTCGAAATTAATTATCTTTTCCGAATTAATAATAAATGTCGAATTTAATGGTTTTTGGTGTCTATCGTTCCAACATAAAACATAAACTTTATCGTCGTTAGGGTTATAATACGGGATTGACCAGCCACTTAAATTTTCTTTTTGGGTTTGATTAGATAACTTATATTCATTACCAAATGAATCAATTGTTTCGTAATTAACGGTTAAAACCTTACGGTTATTTCTAAGTAAAATATCTTCAGTTATTTTTTCATTTGTCTTAGATTCGGAATTTAACAATATTTTTAATAAATTATCCCTCTTAAAAATTAAAAAATCCTCGTCCATACTATTAACCCTAAAAGACATAAAAAATCCTTGAGCCCAATATAGATTATCTTCATAATCTTTAGGTGTTTTCTTTATTATCACACTATCATATTCGTCCAAATATTTTGAATTGGTATCTATAGGGGTTAGATTATTCCATATTGAGTCGTATTCTATATAATGTACTTTATTATAATCGTAAGTTTTCGCTATCCCTAATCCGGAAATTAAGACTCGGTATACGGATAAATACGTACTACCACTACCAATAAATGTCGATTTTATTACCGAACTATCGAAAGGACAAAACCAAGGCTGATTCAAGTATTTTAAATCAAACAGTAAGTCGTTTTCTTTATCGTAGAAAACATAATCTACTTTTTGTTGAATATATTCAGGAATAAATGTGTGTGAACATATTAATATGTCATACCTATCTCTACCTTTTTGAAGTGAGTTAATACAATCATCAAGTATTTTTTGTCTTTCCAAATCGGGACAATATGTCCCTATTACAATTAAATCTTTCATTATTTTATTTGTTTTGTCGGTACCCCTACGTAGACACCACTATTTGTAATATTTTTAACCACAACACCACCAGCTCCGATTGTAACATTATTGGTAATCGTTATCTTTTCAATAACCGTTGAGTTGGTTCCCATATAACCATATTTACCAAAATTCACATTTCCGGATACAACTGAATTTGGCATCGAGGTAAAGTAATTATCTAAATTACTGTCATGACCTATATGTACCCCTCTATTTAGGATTGAATGGTCACCTAAGTTAATATCTTCAGTCAAAATACAATTGGCCCCAATAAACGAACCTTCACCTATGTTAACATTATCACCCATTATTTGGGCGGTTGGATGTATGAATGTGAAAAAGTCAGTGTCAATATGTAGTTTATTTACTACTTCTTCCCTCATTACGGGATTACTCACCGCTATCATTATGGAATACTCTTCGTGATTAAATTCACTAATAGGTTTTACCATATTATTACTATATTTATCATCGACAAAAAAAGTAAAGTCGCCACCTATCTGACAAGCAACTTCTTTGGCGTGACCACCATAACCGAATAAAGCTAATTTCATTTCTATATTTTTATTTAAAAATAGGTAAATTTGTTTAAATTTAAATAAAAACAGTAATGAAGAAACTTAAAATTTTTACTCACGGCTCATATATCGGAAATACAGGGTATAATCATCACACTAGAGATTTCTTTAGAGGACTAACTAATTTTTGTAAAATTAAAGTTAGGAACTTTACAGTTGGTAAAACTTGGGGTGGAATGTCAGAAGAACCACATAATTTAGAACCTTATTTAAATGATGTTGATAAAGAAATTTTATACGAACAAATTCTATGGGATTCTGATGGAGGTAGAGGTAATTTTAAAATATACGAGAATCCGGATAAAGAATTTAATCACGACGTTAATTTAGTTTTATGTGAAACTAACCATCACTTATTTTATGACGAATATTCGGGACCTAAAATAGCTTATAATGTTTGGGAGTCGACCTTACAACCTAAAGATTTTTTCAAAAAGTTAGAAGAATTTGACCAATTATGGGTACCGTCTAAATGGCAGAAAGAATGTACCGTTAAACAGGGGTACGATGAATCTAAAATTAGAGTAGTACCTGAAGGGGTCGATATCCAAACTTTTAAACCTGAAAATAAAAAACAATACCACCCATTAACTTCGGATGGTAGATTTAAATTCTTTTTAGCAGGGAGGTGGGACTATAGAAAGTCGACCAAAGAAATAGTCGAGTCTTTCTTAAATACTTTTGACAAGTCGGAACCGGTAGATTTAATAGTGTCTATCGATAACCCATTTTCAAATGATACATTCGAAACAACTGAACAAAGGTTAGAACATTATGGTTTAACCGATGACAGAATAAAAGTATTACATTTCCCCCCAAGAGACGAATATGTTAATTTACTAAAATCTTGTGACGTTTTTGTATCATGTGCTAGGTCTGAAGGTTGGAATTTACCGTTAATTGAATCTATGTCTTGTGGTACACCCTCAATATATTCTAACTGTTCAGGACAATTAGAATTTGCGGAAGGTAAAGGTATACCGGTCAATATTTTAGGTGAAAAACCTGTGGATAGTAGTCATTATAACCATTTCAACGAATCGGTGGGTAACTATTATGAACCCGACTTTAATCATTTAGGTAAACAAATGAGAAAAGTCTTTAAAAACTATGAAGAATATAAAGTTAAATCTATTAATGAATCTCAAATTATACGTGATAATTTTAATTGGGAAACTGTTTCAGAAATAGGGTTTAATACGTTAAGTGATTTTATTAAAAATAAACCCAAAGAATCAGATAAAAATGAAATTAAGGTATCATACATTGATGGTCCTAAAGTTGAGGTGATTGGAAACTATAATGGGTCGTATTATGTTGAGTTTATTGATGGGGATGGCGTCGTAAAACATTCGGGTACAATTTCAAATAATATGTGGATTTCACCTTCAATTAAGTACTATATCCCTTGGACCATAAAGGTAAATGGTGTAGTTATTGACAAATTTACATTAAAAGGTAAAAGAGTTTTAATAGCGTTGGAATCTAAATCTTTGGGAGATACCGTTGCTTGGGCTCCGTATTCAATAGAACTATCTAAACAAAAAGACTGTAAAGTAATACTTTCGACATTCCATAATCAATGGTTTGAAAAACAACCTGAATATAGTAATATTGAATTTATTTCTCCGGGTCAATCTACTATTTGTGATGTTGTGTATCGAGTAGGTTGGTTTTATGATGAGAATAAAGAACCGGAACTTTCTAACACAATACCCCTACAACAAACTATAACAAATATAATTGGTTTAGACTTTAAAGAGATACAAAGTAAAATTGATTTCACACCAAAGGACAGGCCTTTTAAAGGTAAATATGTTACATTATGTAATGAGTCTACAGCACACTTAAAATTATGGAATAATGAGAATGGGTGGAAAGAGTTAACGAAATACTTGATAAGTATGGGTTATGGTGTTGTTAATGTATCAATGAAGGGTGAACATATAGACGGGACATTTAAAATAAATGATACGTCAATACCAAGTACCTTAAACTATATACATCATAGTGAATTCTTCATAGGTTTATCGAGTGGTTTATCTTGGTTATCGTGGGGTATTGGAAAACACGTTGTAATGATATCTAATTTTACCGAAGAAGGTCATGAATTTAGGTCAAACTGTACTCGTATTACTAATACCAAAGTATGTAATGGGTGTTGGAATAATCCTGACTTAAAGTTCGATAAGGGTGATTGGTTTTGGTGTCCACTAATGAAAGGGACTGAAAGAGAATTTGAATGTCATAAATCCATAACTTCGGATATGGTAATAAATAAAATAAAACATCTTATAAAATGAAAATAGAAGTATCAATAGGGGAGATTGTCGATAAATTGTCAATCTTAGACCTTAAAAAAAATAACATTACCGATGAGGTAAAATTAATTAATATAAATAAAGAGTATCATTATCTACATGAAGTGGTTTTCTCCGATTTGGGTATTAATTATGACGATGATTATGTTAAATTATTAAATATAAATAGAAAACTTTGGGATATTGAAGACGATATCCGAGATAAGGAGAGGGATAAACAATTTGATGAGGAATTCGTGGAATTGGCAAGGTCAGTTTATTTTACTAACGATGTTAGGTCATCAATTAAGAAAGATATTAATGTAAAGTACGGTTCAGGATTTGTGGAAGAAAAATCGTATAAAGATTATAAATAATAAAAGGACCTTAACGGTCCTTTTTTTTATTAACACCATATTTGGAGAATTTATACCATGCTCTTTCATGTAAATAATATAACACCATTTTAGTAACTACCTCAATACCTCCTATTGAAAACCCTAAAGTTAAACTTCCGGTTATAAACCAACTTAAGAGTATAGTATCAATAGTTCCTATAATTCTCCAAGTTATTGTTTTTAATATATGTCTATTTTTACTAACCATTAAACATATCCAAAATAATCGAAAAACCATTGATAATGGCCTTTTATTTTTTGACTTATTTCAACCCCTAAAATTTCGTTATAATCGTCTGGTAATTTCTTAAATTCTTTTCGTAATTTATGGTCACCAAAAATTCCATGAATAACATCGTTTTCTTGTGTTAACTGTTCTATATTTTCAAAATTATGTTTAACGTAAAATTCTAACCCGATATAATCATAAAACCTTTTAATTTCTTCAATCGGATTTGACATAAGGTCTTCGTATCTGATAAATAAAGTTTTCTTATCGATACCCTGTTGAATCATATCTTTTAACCTATCCATAGATATAC
>TARA_B110000879_G_scaffold118701_1_pt1 | contig 12454 bp, 14 predicted proteins | sample TARA_B110000879 | Tara Oceans TARA_B110000879 (sample SAMEA4398094) | marine metagenome | biome: Polar Biome; feature: [SRF] surface water layer (ENVO:00010504); material: water (ENVO:00002006), including particulate matter (ENVO:01000060) such as... | depth 5 m
TTTTATGCTTCTATTTTCTGGAATACAACCACCAATTCATATCTCGTGTTAACTTATAGCCGATTTTTTCATACAAAGAAATAGCCACATTTCCTTTATTTGTATGAAGAATAGGAAGCTTATTTTGTTTTAAAATTGCCTTTGTTGTGTGTGTTATGAGTTGTTTTGCGTAGCCTTTTTGAGTATGGTCTGGGTGGGTAACCACAGAGCTTACTTCTATAAAATCATCCGCTTGCATACGTTGTCCAGATATAGCAATCAGTTTCTCATTTTTAAAGATGCCGAAAAATTCTCCCATTTCAAAACCTCTTTTCCGATAGAAACCAGGCATGACCAACCAAATTAAATCGTAAATTTCATTAATATGTTTTTCGGTGAGTGCTACAATTTCTTCAGTAATTTCGATGTCGACCAGGTTTTCTAAAACCATTTGACATCCCGCTATCTTTTTTTCTAAAACTGTTGTATTTGCATCAATTTCTGCTGTCTGGTTTTCAGAGACTAAGAAGAATTTTTCAACAGTTTTTCCATATTCATTTAAAGCCATACTAGTTTTAGAGGTGTCATAAAAAGCACCAAAAATACAAATGTCTGGATGGTAAAATTGAACTCCATTATGGGTTACAAGGAATTTTTTATGTGTTTCTTGTAAGGAGTACCAAACAGGGTTTTTTAATTTTTCTTCTAAAGAGATCATTTTCTGAGATATAAAAAAACTCGCAATAAATGCGAGTTTATAAAGATATACTATTTTAAAAAACCTACGCTAACATGGTAACTGGGTTTTCTATAAATGTTTTTAATGTTTGTAAAAATTGAGCACCAACTGCGCCGTCAACCGTTCTGTGATCGCAGGTTAAGGTTAACTTCATGGTGTTTCCAACTACAATTTGTCCGTTTTTAACTACTGGTTTTTCAACAATTGCTCCTACAGATAAAATGGCAGAGTTCGGTTGGTTGATGACTGAAGTAAAGTTTTCGATCCCAAACATACCTAAGTTAGATACCGTAAAAGTACTCCCTTGCATTTCTGCTACAGCTATTTTTTTATGTCTTGCTTTTCCTGCTAAATCTCTTACAGATGCACCGATTTGAGTTAAACTCAGTTGGTTGGTATGTTTTACAACAGGAACTACCAAACCTTCATCAACTGCAACCGCAACACCTACGTGAATGTGACTGTGATAAATGGTGTTTTCGTTAGTCCAAGAAGTATTTACTTGTGGATGTTTTTGCAATGCCATGGCACATGCTTTTACAACCATGTCGTTAAATGATACTTTGGTGTTTGGAATTGCATTGATGGTTTTTCTTGACGCCATCGCATTATCCATATCAACTTCAATATTTAAATTAAAGTCAGGGGCTGTAAATTTAGAGTTTCCTAAGGATTTTGCAATTGCTTTTCGCATTTGCGAGTTCTTTACTTCTTCTGATTTTTCTTCGCCAGAAGCAATATATGTAATTGCAGGTGCAGCGGTTTCTGTTTTTACTATTTCAACAGTTTTAGCCATAGGAGTATGGTTTTCTACATCTTTTTTAATGATGCGTCCATTTTCTCCAGAACCTTTAATGTCTGATAATTGATACCCTTTGTCTGCAGCGATTTTCTTTGCCAATGGAGATGCAAAAATGCGTCCATTAGTTGTATTCATAGTTGCTGTTGAAGCAGCTTCTACAGTTTTTTCTGCAATTTCCGTTTCTTTTTCTTCTATCACTGGTGCATTTGCGGCTGAAGTTGCAACTCCTCCACTGGCAACAATGGCAGTCACATCGGTTCCAGTTGGGCCAATAATGGTTAATAAACTATCAACAGGAGCTGTTTCACCTTCTTGAACACCAATGTATAGGATGGTTCCTTCGTAGAAACACTCAAATTCCATGGTTGCTTTATCGGTTTCAATCTCTGCTAAAATATCACCTTCTTCTACAGTCTCTCCTACTTTTTTTAACCAAGTAGCTACCGTACCATCCGTCATTGTATCACTCAAACGGGGCATCGTAATTACTTGCACACCTTCAGGTATTGATACTCCGTCAGATTTTTCATCAGCAGTACTTGTAGGTGTTTCAATAACTGCTTCAGTTGTCTCTTCTTCAGTTGCTTTAGCAGCTCCATTAATATGTGCAGAAATATCTTCGCCTTCTTCACCAATAATAGCAAGCAGTACATCTACGGGAGATGTTTCTCCATCTTGCACACCTATGTATAATAAGGTTCCTTCATGGAAGGATTCAAATTCCATGGTTGCTTTGTCAGTTTCAATTTCAGCAAGAATATCGCCTTCCTCAATTTTATCCCCAACACTTTTTAACCATTTTGCCACAACACCTTCTTCCATGGTGTCGCTTAAACGCGGCATATTTACAATTGTAGCCATATTTTAACTTATAAAAGGATAATCTTCTTGTTCATATACCATGTCATACATTTGTTGTGGTTCTGGATATGGAGACTCTTCTGCAAATTTTTCACATTCGTTCACCTTTGCCTTTACACTTTTATCAATTGCAGCAATTTCTTCTAATGTCGCGTAGTTTTTCTCTAAAATTACATCCCTTACTTGCGTAATTGGATCTATTTTTTTGTACTCTTCTACTTCGTCTTTTGTTCTATAATGTTGTGCATCAGACATCGAGTGACCTCTATATCTGTATGTTTTCATTTCTAAGAAAGTAGGACCGTCTCCACGTCTTGCTCTTTGTATAGCTTCGTCTATTGCTTCTGCCACCTTTATTGGATTCATTGCGTCTACGGGACCACAAGGCATTTCGTATCCTAAACCTAACTTCCAAATATCAGTATGGTTTGCAGTTCTTTCTACAGAGGTTCCCATGGCATACCCATTGTTCTCCACAATAAAAATAACCGGTAATTTCCACAACATTGCCATGTTAAAAGCTTCATGCAAAGAACCTTGTCTTGCTGCACCATCTCCAAAACAGGTCAATGTAACAGCATCACTTCCTTTGTACTTGTCTCCAAAAGCAATTCCTGCTCCCAATGGAATTTGACCTCCAACAATACCGTGTCCTCCATAAAAACCAAACTCTTTAGAGAAAATATGCATAGATCCTCCCATCCCTTTAGAAGTTCCAGTTACCTTACCATACAACTCTGCCATCACCTTTTTAGGGTCTTCCCCCATACCAATAGGTTGCACGTGATTTCTGTAGGCAGTAATCATTTTATCTTTAGACAAATCCATTGCATGCAATGCACCTGCCAAAATAGCTTCTTGACCGTTGTATAAATGTAAGAAACCTCTTACTTTTTGCTGTATATATACGGATGCTAATTTGTCTTCAAATTTTCGCCAAAATAACATGTCCTTGTACCAATCTAAATAGGTTTGCTTGGTGATTTTTTTCATTCTAAATTCTAATTGTTTGTTTTTTAAGATCATTGTATTCATCAATAATCGAAGAGCAAAAATAATGGTTTTAAATAGAATAAAAAAACAAGTTTTTTTGAATTCAACTAAAACGATTTCGTAAGCCCTTTATTGGTCTCTCGCGATGACCATGGTAGCCTTAGCTCCGGTTGCTAAATTCCATTCATTTGAAGAGAGTAGCATGCCGGTGTCATTGAAGACTTTAAAACCTGCTGTATTAGGACCAGAAGTTCCCTGATTTAAGGCTAAGATTGTAATCTTATTAATGCCTTTTTCTAGTGGAATATTAAATTTCTGATAGCGTTGTTGCAAAACAATATTGACAATGATTGGAATGCCATTAATTAAGATCGTAACACGGTCTCCATCGGGATGCTGATAGTCTCTACAAATAATATTTATACTATTGGCATTGGTGCGGATGCTCCCTAAATCTTGATCGATGACAGGGTATTGATACATGCCATTGATCTTTTTAAAAGATTTTAAAAATCGTTCTTCACTTAATTTTGCTTGTGAGATAATTCCTTTGTTGTTGAAGTTTTCTTCCTGTTGTTTTTTCTTGACTTTTTTTTGCTCTTTTTCGTAGGCTTTTTTAAAACCGTTTGCTCCGTCGATTTTTATAGAGGTAGGTTTCTCAATTTCTTTTGCGTTGTTGGTAATTACAGAACGTATTTTTCCAATTGTTTTTCCGCCGCCATTATTCTCTACTTGTGCCATTAGTGGTGTTGCAGAAAATAGAAATAGAAATGCAGAAACGAGAAAAAAAATAGCTTTCATAGGGTAGGTTTAAAGACCAGTAGGGCGCAAATATAATACCGTTTTTATAGGTTGCTGTTTAGAATTTGTTAAAATTAACTATTCTATTGGAAAATTAAAATAGGTTTTTGGAAACGGTTCTTTTTTTAATGTGAAATGCCACCACTCGTTTTCATAGGGCTGAAACCCATTTTTGAGCATTACAGTTCTTAAAAGCATCCTGTTTTTTTGTTGAATTTCAGTAATTACTTTGTTGTATGGATGGGATATTTTTCCAAAAAAATCATAAGTACTTCCCATATCTACTTCTTGGTTTGTTTTTAGATTGACCAATGTAAGGTCTACAGTGCTTCCTCGTGTATGCCCTGACTTTGAAGCAATATACCCTTGTGCAAACAATTCGCTTTTTGGAACGCTAGGGTAGTAGTCTTGCTTCCGGAGCGTATCTTTTAAATCTTTTGCCCATTTTACAAAATGGTCTACGGCTTGTTGTGGGCGGTAGGCATCAAAAATTTTGAGACTCAGGCTGTCTTTTAAGAAGATTTGTTGAATCTTTTGCAAAGCAAGAGCGGTTTTTTCTGAGACAATAACCACATCTTTGTGATAGCCGTTTATGGGTTTTCCTATAAAATTGTTTGTGCTTAAATAACGCAATTCTTTTTGTATAGATGCATCGATGTTTGATAGATATACAAATCCCTTTGGCAAACTTTGGGTGCTTGCCACAAAAGAAATTAAAAAGAGCAATCCGAAACTGATGTTTTTCATGATTCAAAAGTACACTAATTGTTTTTTTAATATAAAAAAGAGACTCTATTTTTATTAATTACGTTTAATTTACAATTAGTTTATTGTGAAATAGGGTAGTGTCCTAAACTGGCTCTTTTGTAGAAATTGAAAATTAAGTGTTGATAATTTGTAAGTTACAAAACAAATACTTGCTTTATTGAGGGATATCACGTTTATTGAAATACTATAAGTTCGTTTGAAGCACTTATTAATGAGTTTCTTTCTGCGTCTTGCCCTAAAATGGCGCTCGGAAAAAGGAGTTGGTTTGAAGGGCCATTTTTCACCATCCAATACGTTTTAAAACCATCCGATACAATTGTGTTACAGTGTGAACGATTTTTATTTACTAATTATCACCCCTAAGAAGGAGTAAAAAATAAAAGGAATCCTTAATTTTGTGATCTTATGGAAGAACTCTCTTTAACAACACCGGCGCTTTTATTTTCAGCCATCTCTTTAATCATGTTAGCTTACACAAATCGTTTTTTGGCTTATGCCGCTGTAATTCGGAATTTACACAGTCAGTATTTAGAACGAAAAGAAGCCTCGTTGCTACGACAGATTAAGAACCTAAAATTGCGTTTAAACCTAACAAGATGGATGCAGATTTTTGGTATTTCTAGTTTATTGTGTTGTGTGTTAACCATGTTTTTAATCTATGTAGGAAGTACAGAAATTGCCGTTTGGATGTTTGGTTTAGCCCTCGTACTCTTAATTATTTCCTTAGCCCTTTTAATTCGAGAAATTCAGATTTCTGCACAAGCATTGCAATACCACATTGCAGATATTGAACAATATTTAAAAGAAAAAAAGTAATCGCCGTTTTTTGTGAAAAACGACGATTTACCAAGTATACTACTAAAACCAAGAAGTAGTAAATATTAGAAGTTAGCTTTCTAATAAGAGTTAAAATTTGTAGTTTATTTGTCAGAAATACTTCCGCCAGAAGAAGTTTTTCGTATTACTTTTTTAGGAGTTCCTTTGTAGTCAATATCACCACCACTAGAAGCTTTTGCCTCAATTTTTTCAGACGCATACAGGTCTATGTTTGCGCCACTAGATACTTTTACAATTACATTTTTGCTCATCAAATCGTAGGCTTTTATAGAACTTCCGCTACTTGCTTTTGCCGCGTGATTATTTGCGGTTCCAGAAATCTTAATAGTTGCCCCACTAGAAGCGTTTGTAGCTAAGCTATTTGCAGCCACGGTCATTCTTACAGATGCCCCACTACTCGCGTCTATAGAAATTCCATCCGATTGTATGATTGTTTTTGAACGAATTGCACTCCCACTTGTAGCTTTCAGTGAATTCAATGTTTTTATAGAAATGTATACTTTTTTCGATTTTGCATTCCAGATATTTTTCTCTGAATAAATTTTTAAAACACCGTTTTCTACTTCAGTAATAATGAGGTTTTGTAAGTTTTCGTCCGCTTCTACTGTTACATTCTGTTGGTCTTCTTGTGTAATGTAGATATCCAAACCCGTACTTGCTTTAATTTCGGTGAAGATGGTCGTTATTTTTCTGTTTTCAGAAACAACATTCCGATCTCCCTTTATGCCGTTAAAAACATCTACTACACAAGACGTACAAGTAATTGCAATTAAAAATACGAGGGCTAATTTTGTAATTTTTGTTTTCATAGTTCTTTTTTTTATTGATGAATAAAGATACTCTTAAGAGCCGTTTTTTAGAGTAAAAAGGTTGCTCAATTGTCTTATTTTAAAGATGAATCGCTCTTTAATCTTCCTTGTTATCTATCTCTTCTAGCGCTTTTAGTACTGTGCTATGCAACCCTTCTTCTGTCATTAAAAAATAATGGTTTGCCATTTCACGATCGTAGGTGTCTGTGGTATTGTCAATGTCAGATAAGAAATATTCTGAAGAGCTATCAAAGAAAATATGCATCCCTTTTGGCAGATACACAGTTACTTTAATTTCCTCGTCTTTAAATAGATTTTGATAGTCAGAAATATAAAAAGCATCTAATGTTAAAGTATTATCTATCAGATCAAAATGGTATTGAATTGCTTTAGAGTTCTTTTTTGCAGCCATTCTATTTCTTCCAGTCGACATTTTTTGAATGGTAAAATAACTGCTGTCCGTCGAACTTATTTCTACATCAATCGCTACATTATTACTGTATAATTTCATTTTTCCATCAACCTCCTCAATGGTTTGTTCTTTGTAGTTTCGGTGATTGTTTCGCTTGTATTTATAAAAAAGAGTGTCGTCGTTCAGCATTTTTATGGTTAGCGTGTCCTTGGTAACTAATTCTAGGTTGTTTTTACTGATGCTAATTCCCTTGGTGGCATGCGTAGTTGCAAATTCAATTCCCGCAAAGCCAATTCCCAATAATGCAACCAGCCAAATACCTAACAAAGTTAAAGAAGTTCTTTTATGTATTTTTTGGACACGTTTAGATAAAATTCGCAAACCTAAAATGAAGAGAATTAAAAAGGGAATTCCAATCAGTAAAAATAGAAAGACCGTTAACAACCATTTTGGCAACATAGAACCGAAAAAGAAAGGAGGGTAGCTTACAAATTGGTTATCAATATTTAAAAACTCTAAACTTCCAACAGAGAAAGCGCCAAAAATGATAGAGATTAGAACAGCAGCAGCAATAAAAACGAGTAGGATTCCGATACATTTTCCAACAACTTTAAAAACTGCCATGATAATCTTACCCAGAGTGTCAAGAAAATCCTGAAGGCCATTATTTTTTTTTGAATTATTTTTCATTTTTTCCGAAAAATCATTTGCGGTGCTTTTAAATTTTTCAGATGCCATATTTGCGCCATCTTTCAATTTATCAGAAGCTTGATTGGCAGCATGCTTCACCGTTTCAGAAACATTGCTAAACTCCTCGCGAATTTTTTTTTCAATATTATCAATATTTACAGCCTCCCCTTCCATTTGTAACTTTTCAGCAGTGGTCTTTGCTTCAGGAAGTAAAATCCAAAGAATGATATAAGCCAAAACGCCAATTCCAAAACCAGCTAGAGTGGTAAACAGAAACACCAAACAAATCCAAATCGTGTCAACATTAAAATAATGTGCAATACCAGCAGCTACACCACCTAAAAATTTATCATCACCATCTCTAAAGAGTTTTTTTCCTTTATTGTTGTTCCTTTTGTAGGAATAACTGGCGTCGTTGTATGGCTCTTCCGCTTCCGTATAATCCTCAGGCTGCCCCATAATAGTAATAACATCGTCAATGTCACCTTCATTAACAACTTGCCTAGCATCGGTAATCTTTTCCGATAAAAGTTCACTAATTCGTGCTTCTATATCTGCAATGATTTCATTTTTACCTTGAGGATCATCACTTAAAGATTTAGAAATGGCATCCAAATATCTTCTTAATTTCTGAAAAGCGCTCTCGTCTATATGGAAAAAGAATCCGCCTAAATTGATGTTTATTGTCTTATTCATGTGTCGTCGATTTTGTACTGGTTACTAAGTTTACTGCTGCTACTAAATTGCCCCATGTTGTACTTAATTCTTTTAAAAACAGGGCACCGGTTTCTGTTAAAACGTAATACTTTCTTGGAGGTCCAGAGGTAGATTCTTCCCATCTATACGATAACAATCCCGTGTTCTTAAGGCGTGTTAACAAAGGGTAAATAGTACCTTCAACCACAATCATTTCTGCCTTTTTTAAACTGGAAAGGATTTCAGAAGTATAAGCATCACCATTTTTTAAAATGGATAAAATGCAAAATTCTAAAACACCTTTTCGCATTTGGGCTTTTGTGTTTTCTATCTTCATTTATTGGAGTTTAAGAATCATTATTTAATAAATTTTATCGAAAAAGGGTAGGAATAGTTTTCTCCATCTTTCGCTTTTAAAGAAGCAATAATTACAAGTGCAATTCCAACTAAATAGACAATCCCTACCATAGAACCAATACTTAGAAAGCTAAAAATATTTGGCAGATTTAGATTATAAGATATCGAATTAAAATCGCTCAATCTGTTGAAGTTTTTAAAAATACCCCCATAAGAAGACCACCAACTAAAGCACTTAAAATAAATGCTTACAAGGTGTAGCTAATATTAAAGTTCACTGCCTCTTTTCCCTGTTCATCTAAAAAAGGGCTCCTGTTTTTTAATGTTTGCCATGCAATGAGCGGCGTAATAATTTGACCAAATGGAAAAATTAAGCCTCCAAATGCAGAAATATGAATTAAAAAAGCATTGGTGTTTGTCCGGTTTTGTTTCATAATTTATTTTTTCATTTACTACTTTCTTATGCAAATATATATCTTTAAGATAGTATTATGCAATACATAGTACTAAATTTAATAAACTTTAACATTTACAACCTTTTCAATTTAAAAGATGAAACAACGAAAAGTATTGTTAATACTCAGTTTTTTACAGTTTTTTAAGTATCTTGTGATCGTTATTTTTTTTTATAATTTTAACTTTTAGCATTTAAAAATGAAATTTACCCCGTCCAAAGTCAATCTTTTTAACCTTGTAAAATTACCTTTAGCGTATTTTGGAGGTGTCAGAGTCCAATCAATCACAGACAAAGAAGTCATCGTTACAATAAAGCATGCATGGAAGAATCAAAACCCGTTTAAAAGCATGTTTTGGGCAGCCCAGGGAATGGCGGCCGAAATGCCAACTGGCGTTTTGGTGATGAAAGCAATCAAAGATTCAGGAAAAAATGTTTCTATGTTGGTAACACATCAAGAGGCCGATTTTTATAAAAAAGCGACTGGTAAAATTACATTTTCATGCACAGGCGGAAACGAGATAAGAGCAGCAATCGATCGGTCGATACAAACAGGCGAGGGGCAGAAAATTGTTTTAGTCTCCGAAGGAACAAATTCATCTGGAGTTGTCGTTTCTAAATTTGAATTCCACTGGAGTCTTCGCGTAAAAAATTAAAGCTCACATTTCTTATTCAATTCGTTCAAAAACAAAATCAATCTGAAAGTTTTCATTAGAAACTTCCGCCCTCAATAGCGGTTTATCGATATAGTATTTTATTCTTTTCGGGAATTCATTACTAAGATTCTCACAAACAAAAGAAGTTGCTGTTTGCTCTGTAAATTGAAATAACGTTGTACTTTCATTGATTCCAGAAACCTCTAAAATTAACGAATCGTTTTTTTCTAAGATCCGCAGTTGCTCAAAAAAAGTGGTATCCTTTCCTTTTAAAGTCAGTCCAAACCCTGTGAAATCCTTACACCAATTCTCATAGGTTTTTAAACTATCAGAACTATTTGTACGAATCCACTCTCCAATTAAAAAAGAAGGTTTTTTTTGTATCGCTTTTTTAGGTTGACAAGAAGCGACTACGAATAAAAAAAAATTAAGTAGTAATATTTCATAAGATAAATTGATTGTTATTCAAAGATACTTAAAACGAACTATTTAACTTTCCGATAAAAATTGTAAATTCGCAATCCAAGAAAAGAAGAATAAATGTTAGATAAAATAAGAATTGTAAAGCAACGTTATGATGAGGTTTCTGATTTAATCATTCAGCCAGAAATTATCATGAATCAAAAGCGGTATGCGCAATTGAGTAAAGAATACAAAGATTTAGGAGATGTTGTAAAAAAAGGAGAAGAATATCAAATCCTAATGAACAATATTTTGGAAGCTAAAGAAATTCTTTCTGACGGTTCTGACGCTGAAATGAATGAGATGGCCAAAATAGAAATCGACGAAGCCAATACTCGAATTCCTCAATTGGAAGAAGAGATTAAGTTTTTATTAATTCCAAAAGATCCAGAAGACTCCAAAAATGCGGTGGTTGAGTTAAGAGCAGGAACCGGTGGAGATGAAGCTAGTATTTTTGCAGGAGATTTGTTTCGAATGTATTCAAAATACTGTGAAAGTAAAGGGTGGAAAGTATCTACCGTAGATTATTCCGAAGGAACCAATGGAGGTTTTAAAGAGATTCAGTTCGAAGTAAATGGTCCCGATGTATATGGAACCTTAAAATTTGAAGCAGGAGTGCATCGTGTACAAAGAGTACCACAAACAGAAACACAAGGTCGCGTTCATACATCTGCAGCCACCTGTATGGTTTTTCCAGAAGCAGAAGAGTTTGATGTAGAAATAAATCCAAAAGATGTACGGATTGATTTTTTCTGTTCCTCAGGACCAGGAGGTCAATCGGTAAATACAACCTATTCTGCAGTGCGTTTAACACACGTTCCAACCGGTTTGGTGGCACAGTGTCAAGATCAAAAAAGTCAGCACAAAAACAAAGAGAAAGCCTTTAAAGTATTGCGTTCTCGTTTGTACGACATGGAGTTGGCAAAGAAAAATGCAGAAGATGCTTTAAAGCGTGGTTCTATGGTTTCATCAGGAGATAGAAGTGCAAAGATTAGAACCTACAATTATTCACAAGGACGTGTTACCGATCACAGAATTGGATTAACCCTATATGACTTATCAAACATTGTAAATGGAGACATTCAAAAAATTATTGATGAATTGATGTTGGCCGAAAATACAGAAAAACTAAAACAGTTAAGTGACGGTTTTTAGTCATTATTAAACAAAAGGAAAACAAAAAAACGCTTAAAGTTCAAAAGGAACTTTAAGCGTTTTTTTTATTCAGTAAAATGCGACTTCACAATGGTGCACAATTCAAAAATCTTTATGGTACGTTATGAATTACGCTGTTTGTTAATCTCGTCTTGTAGTTGTCTTCGTAGTTTTTGTTCATTCTCTAATGATTTTTTACGATAGGCAGTTAACTCCAATTCTATTTCCGCCAAGCCGCTCTGTGCTATTATCGTTAGATGCTTGTTATTCCTATATTTATAAATGTAATAAGACAGACCAAAAAGAAGTAAAAGGTTGATAGACCAAAGGACTAAGTTGTAATTTGTTTTGCTCAAAGCAATACCAAACATAGAGATGTTGTTTTCTTTCTGTAGCGATTGGTTAAGTGCTATTTGGGTTTTGTCTGCTTGTACTTTTACCCTTTCAAAATTTTGCACTTCTATTTTTAAAAGTGAATCTTTTTCAACGAGTTGTTGTTTGTAATTCTCAACACTGTAGAGTGATTGATGCTTTAAGTCTTGAAAATGAATTTTTTTAATAATTTTATAGCTATCGTAACTATTTGAAATATTATAAATAGAATCAAATAGATCGTCTAAAGGCGTTGTTTTTTCAATGGTGTCTTGGGCATTGATAAGACCACAGATAAATAAAATTACGGGGAATACGACTGATTTCATTTCGAGTTTTTTAGAAATATAAAGTTAATAAAAAAACCCAAACAAAAGTTTGGGTTTTTTATATATAAGCAAGTATTAATATTTATTTAATTTTCTCTACAACAGCCTTAAAAGTCTCTGGGTTGTTTACAGCTAAATCGGCTAAAACCTTACGGTTTAATTCAATGTTGTTCGCTTTCACTTTCCCAATAAACTGAGAATAAGACATTCCGTGTAAACGAGCTGCGGCATTAATACGCACAATCCATAAAGAACGAAAGTTCCTCTTATTGTTTTTACGGT
>TARA_B110000879_G_scaffold43848_1_pt1 | contig 12404 bp, 7 predicted proteins | sample TARA_B110000879 | Tara Oceans TARA_B110000879 (sample SAMEA4398094) | marine metagenome | biome: Polar Biome; feature: [SRF] surface water layer (ENVO:00010504); material: water (ENVO:00002006), including particulate matter (ENVO:01000060) such as... | depth 5 m
TCTGAAATTAATCATATTGAAATTGTAAAACGATCTATTGATGCCAGACAAAGAATTATAAAAATAAATTTGAGGTTAAATGTTTTTATACAACAAGAATTTAAAAAAAAAGAAGAGGACTTTCCTATATATAAAAATGTAGAAGGGAAAGAAGAAGTAATAATTGTAGGAGCTGGCCCAGCAGGTATGTTTGCTGCACTAAAACTAATAGAGAAAGGGAAAAAACCTATTATCATAGAAAGAGGGAAAGAAGTGAGAGATAGAAGATTTGACCTAGCAAAACTAACAAAAGAGCATATTGTAAATGAAGATTCTAACTATTGCTTTGGAGAGGGTGGTGCAGGAACTTTTTCTGATGGAAAGCTATACACCAGAAGTAAAAAAAGAGGAGATGTAAATAATATTTTAGATATATTAGTAATGCATGGAGCTACTCCAGAAATAAGAATAGAGGCACACCCTCATATTGGAACTAATAAACTTCCTAAAATAATACAAAATATAAGGGAAACTATTTTGCAGTATGGTGGAGAAATTTTATTTAATAGTAGAGTAACAGATCTAATTATAAAAAACAATAAGGTAGATGGAGTGCAATTACAAAATGGAGATAAAATTAATGCATCTAACATCATACTCGCTACTGGTCATTCTGCAAGAGATATTTTCGAACTACTACATAAAAAAGAAATAGAAATTCAATCAAAAGCATTTGCCGTTGGGGTAAGAGTAGAACATACACAAGAGCTGATAGATCAAATACAATATAAATGCGAAATAAGAGGTGAATTTCTACCTCCCGCCCCCTATTCTGTAGTAAAACAAGTAAATGGAAGAGGCGTATATTCTTTTTGCATGTGCCCAGGTGGAATTATTGCTCCTTGTGCTACAAAGCCAGGAGAAGTAGTTACTAACGGATGGTCTCCTTCAAGAAGAGATTATGCTACTTCAAATTCAGGTATTGTAGTAGAATTAAAACTTACAGACTTTGCTGAATACGAACAATTCGGACCTTTAGCAGGACTAGAATTTCAAAAGAATATAGAACAAAAAGCATGGAAAGTGGGTGGAGAAACACAGAAAGTTCCTGCACAAAAATTAGCAGATTTCACCAACAATATACTATCTGACAGCATTCCTAAAACATCTTATTTCCCAGGAACAACATCTTCTCTATTATCAGATGTATTACCAGATTTTATAAACCAAAACTTACAAGATGGTTTTAAATTATTTGGGAAACAAATGAAAGGTTACATGACTAATGAAGCAGTAGTTCATGCACCTGAAAGTAGAAGTTCTTCCCCAGTTAGAATTCCAAGAGATTGGGAAACACTACAACACCCGCAAATTGAAGGATTGTATCCATGTGGTGAAGGTGCAGGATACGCAGGAGGAATAATCTCTGCAGCAATTGATGGAGTAAAGTGTGCAGAAAAATGTTAGTTAGATAAACATTAAATTAATAATACTCGTTTACATTAAATATGAAAAAAATACTTTTAACACTTTTAATACCTTTCAATATATTTGGTCAATATACTAATGTACCAGATGCCAATTTCGAACTAGCTCTTTTAAATTTAGGGTACGATTTTGTAATAGATGGTGTAGTAGAAACTTCTGCTATTGATACAATTACTGAACTTTATATTAATAATGAAAATATAGCAGATTTAACTGGTATAGAAGATTTTATTGCTCTTAAATCTTTATTCTGTTACAACAATAACTTATCTACAATTAATTTAAGTAATAATACTCAACTTTTTGAAGTCACTTGTTCAGGAAACAATCTAATATCTATCGATTTAAGAAATGGAAATAACTTAGGATTATGGTATTTCTTATCAATGAACAATCCCAATTTAAATTGTATTGATGTAGAGGATATTAGTTATTGTGAAGACAACTGGTCAGTAGACAGTTGGACTTCCTTTAGTAATAATTGCAACCCAACTTCTATTTATTCGACAGTGAAAAACAGAAAACTTATTAAAATTATGGATATACACGGAAGACTTACAAAAACAATGCTAAACATTCCATTAATTTACATCTATTCTGATGGAAGTATAGAAAAGAGAATATTTATACAATAAAATAAATATGAAATGAAAAAAATGCTAATGATTTAAGCCAATACTTCCGCTACTTTATCAGCTGCTTCTTGTAATAAAATAACCGATTCTACCTTCAATCCGCTTTCATCAATTAATTTTTTAGCTTCAGCTGCATTTGTTCCTTCTAATCTTACAATTAACGGAACATTAATATCACCAATATTATTATAAGCATCAACAATTCCTTGTGCTACTCTATCACATCTTACAATACCACCAAATATATTAACTAAAAGTACTTTTACATTCTTATCTTTTAAAATAATACGGAATGCTTGTTCTACTCTTTTTGCATCAGCAGTACCACCAACATCTAAAAAGTTTGCAGGATTACCACCAGCCATTTTAATAATATCCATAGTTGCCATTGCAAGTCCTGCACCATTCACCATACAACCAACATTACCATCTAACTTCACAAAATTAAGTCCGTATTCTCCAGCTTCCACTTCTGTCGGATCCTCCTCTCTTGTATCTCTTAATTCAATAAAATCTTTATGACGAAATAAAGCATTAGCATCTAAACTTACTTTTGCGTCAACTGCCATTATTTTATTATCTGAAGTTTTAAGTACTGGGTTAATTTCAAATAAAGCGGAATCTGTTTTATCGTATGCAGTATAAAGTGCAAAAACGAATTTAGTCATTTCCTTAAAAGCGGTACCACTCAAACCTAAGTTAAAAGCAATTTTACGGCATTGAAAACCTGTTAAACCAACTTTAGGATCAATTTCTTCATGAAAAATTAAGTGTGGAGTTTCCTCTGCAACTGCTTCAATATCCATTCCTCCTTCAGTAGAATACATAATCATATTTCTACCAGTAGATCTGTTTAATAAAACAGACATATAGAATTCAGAAGTTTCAGTTTCACCTGGATAATATACATCTTCACAAATAAGTACTTGATGAACTAATTTCCCTTCTGCGGAAGTCTGAGGAGTAACCAAATGCATTCCTAAAATATCATCTGAAATGGATTTTACTTCCTCTAATGATTTCGCTAATTTCACTCCACCACCTTTTCCTCTACCACCAGCATGTACCTGAGCTTTTACTACCCACCAGCTAGTTCCTGTTTCTTCATTTAATTTATTAGCTGCTTCAACTGCCTTTTCTGGGGATGAAACTACAATTCCTCTTTGTATTCTTACTCCAAAGCTATTTAAAAGCTCTTTCCCTTGATATTCGTGTAAATTCATTTTTTAAATTTTATTGTTGCAAAAATATAGGAATCGGCCGAATTACAATAGTTATTTAAGAATAAATTCTATTTTTGTAATCCTAAATTTATTTATGAAAAAATATCTAATTATATCTATATTACTACCAATTATTTCATTCTCTCAATTTCATGAGAAAAAAAAATATAATATTAATAAAATATTTAAAAGTCCTAAAATTGATGGAATACTTAATGATGAGGTATGGAAAAATATCGACATTGCAAAAGATTTCTCTCAATTAGAACCTAATAATGGAGAGAAAGAAAAATATCATCAGAGAACAGAAGTAAAGATGTGTTATGATGATAAGAACATTTATTTTGGAGTTATGATGTATGACAATGCCCCAGATAGCATCTTAACAGAACTTTCTAAAAGAGATCAGGGAAATAAAAACTATGATGAATTTGGGCTTTGGATTAACCCTTTTAATGATGGTCAGATTGAATATAATTTTTCTGTTACAGCTGCAGGAGTACAAAAAGACGCTAAGTTCTTTGCTAGTGGATCTGATGACACATGGGATGCAGTATGGAAATCTGCAGTTAAAATAGATGATAATGGATGGATAGCAGAATTTGCCATACCATTTTCTTCATTACGATTCTCAAATGACGGTAACCCATGGGCAATAAATATGGGAAGAAGTATTAGAAGATATCGTTCAGTATATACCTGGAATCCAATTGATGTAGAATATATCGAAAGCATTGCTCTTCAAGCTGGTTTAATAAATGGTATTAAGAATGTCAATCCACCTCTACGTCTTTCATTCATGCCATATGCGTCTGTGTATACAAATATATATAATGGAAAAACAACATTCCCTTACAACTATGGAATGGATCTTAAATATGGAATAAATGAGAGTTTTACATTAGACATGACATTAATACCAGATTTTGGTCAAGTTGCTTCGGATGCTGAAGTTTTAAACTTATCTCCTTTTGAAATTAGATATGAAGAAAAAAGGCAATTCTTTAATGAAGGAACAGAATTGTTTAACAAAGGAGGTAACATGTTTTATAGTCGTAGAATACAAGATGATTTAATAAACTCTACAAAAGTTTCTGGAAGAACAAAAAATGGATTAGGATTTGCTACTCTGAATGCAATAACAAATCAAACAGATGATAAACCATTAACAAATTATAATGTAATGATATTTGATCAGACATTTTTGAATAATTCTTCAATAAGTCTGATGAATACCAACATGATACAAAATGGAAGTAATAAAGATGTAAATGTTACAGGATTATTTGCTAGAATCAACAATAATTCAAATACACATACTTATTTAGGAGAATTAAAGATGAGTCAAGAATTTGAAAATGAAACTTTACCGATTATGATATATCCTGTAGAAAATAACAATAATATTACTAAAGGATTTTCTGCCATGTTAGCTGCAGGTAAAAAAAGTGGAAAATATCGTTATGATATATGGACATCATTTGAAGATGATAAATACAATCCTAATGATCTTGGATTCTTATACGCAAATAACGAAATTAATAGTGGTTTAAATATCAGCTATAACCAGTTAAAAGAAAATAAACGATTTATAAGTTCCAGATTATCTTCAGCAATCTCATATGAATCTCTATTCACAGAACAAAAATTTGTTAATCTAAATCTTGATATTGAAGGGAGAGTTACTTTAAAAAATCATCTTACATTATTTATGAGTGCAGATATTAACCCTTACCAAGGGAATGATTTCTATGAATCAAGAACAGGAGATTTTAATAATCCTGTTAAATTATCAAAATCAATAAAAGTTCGTACACACATCTCTACAGATTACAGAAAAAGTTTTGCTATTGATTTAAGTTTAGGAGGTAAATTAAATCCATTATATGATGGGTACAGTTATCATTGGAGAATATCTCCTAGATATAGAATTAATGACAAAACATCTATTAAATACATTCTATCTTTAGAAAATAAATATAATGATATTGGTTTTGTAACAAATGATACTTTACCAATAATGATATATCCTGTAAAAAATCGATTTATTTTTGGTCAAAGAGACGTCTTTATGATTACTAACGTTTTAGAAGGGACTTATATCTTAAATAACAAAATGGACTTCTCAACTAAAATAAGACATTATTGGAGTGGAGTAAAATACAATCAATTTAGTGAACTAGATACAAATGGATATGTATCCAATACTGATTATTCTGGATCACATAATAATAACTTTAATATTTGGACAATGGATATGTCATTTAATTGGTGGTTTGCTGCTGGTAGTCAAGTTAGTATTGTATGGAAAAATTCTATGCAACCAGAAGAAGAAATATTATTTATATCAAATTGGTCTGAAAACATTCATAATACCTTTAACTCAAATCCACAAAATAGTTTTTCCTTTAAAATTGTGTATTATTTAGACTACCTTTACTTAAAGAAAAAAAATGATAAAAGCAAATAACATACAGTTAAACTATGGTAATTTACCAGTATTAAAAGGAGTAAACTTACACATAAAAAAAGGAGAATTTGTTTCAATTATTGGCTCATCTGGAGCAGGAAAAACCACCTTACTTCAAATTTTAGGAACACTAGAAAACCCTACTATTGGAGAGGTAATAATTGACGGTACTAATATAACAGAACTAAATGACAAAGACCTATCTAATTTCAGAAATGAAAATATCGGATTTGTTTTTCAGTTTCATAATTTACTAGCTGAATTTACCGCCTTAGAAAATGTATGCTTACCCGCATTTATTGCAGGAAAAGAAAAAAGAGAAACTCAAGAAAAGGCAACTGAATTATTAAAACTTCTTAAAATAGACCATAGAAGTTCTCATAAACCAAACGAACTTTCTGGTGGAGAGCAACAAAGAGTTGCAGTTGCTCGTGCATTAATAAATTCTCCATCTATAATTTTAGCAGACGAACCATCTGGTAATTTAGACTCAGAAAACGCAATTAGTTTACATAATTTACTAGTAAAACTAAACCAAGAAATGAAGCAAACTATAGTAGTAGTAACTCACAACAATCAACTAGCTGACATAACTAACAGAAAACTAGAAATAAAAGACGGAATTATTTAATTATTACAAAAAATTAAAAAAAAGATTGCTGCTTATCAAAATAGTGTAAATTTGCACTTTGATGAGCTATCAAAACCCACAGATACTATATTTTCTTTTTGCATTAGCAATCCCTATTTTTATTCATTTATTTAACCTGAGAAAACATAAAGTTGTTTATTTTTCTAATATTAGGTTTTTAAAAGAGATTCAATCTGAAAAGAAAAAAAGAAGTACATTAAAACAAATATTTATACTTTTAAGCAGGTTGTTAGCGATTACCTCTTTAATTCTAGCATTTTCTAATCCTTTCATTCACTCTGACACCGAAAAGAGTAATACTAATAATACCTTTATATATGTAGATAACTCCTTTAGTATGGATAACGTGTCGGAAAGAGGGAAATTATTAGATGTAGCAAAAGAAGATGCAATAAAGATTTTAGAAAACACTCCTACTAATAATAATATCTGGATATTAACTAACCAATTTAGTTCCACAGAAAATATATCAAAAAATAAAAAACAAGCTGAAGATTATATTTTATCTATAGTTACTTCGTCTGATATTAGATCTAAAAAGGATATTATTGAAAAACAAAAAAGTATCTCAAATGAGATTTCTTCTCTATATATCATATCCGATTTTCAGAAATCATCTACAGAAAAAGAACATTTAAAACAAATAGACAGTAATTCTAACATAGTACTTATACCTAATAAGCAACAATTACAAAATAATATAAGTATAGATAGTTGTTACCTAAGTAGTCCTATAAACAGTATAGGAAACACCACTACTATAACAACTATAATAAGTAATAATTCAAAAGAAAATGTAAACGGAATAACTATAAATTTAAGTATTAATAAACAACATAAAACACAGCAAAATATAAATCTATTAAAAGGAGAAAGTGAAAAAATAGAACTTCATTTTGTATTAGATAATAGTAAAATAAATAATGGTATTGTTTATATTGAAGAATATCCAATAACCTTTGATAATAAATTATATTTTAGTTTTGTATTAGAAGAAAAAATAAATATCTGTCAAATTTACGAAACTGAAAACACACATATTAACCAACTATTTCAATCTGAAGAAAATAGTAATTATATAAAACAATACATTCATCAACTAGACTATAATATTATTGATGAACAGAATATAATTTTCATAAACGAAATAAAAAATTACAGTAGCGGGTTCATTAATAGTATGAAAAAATATGTTTCTATGGGAGGTACAGTATGTATTATTCCTGCTAAGGACATGAATATGGAAGAATACAACAATCTGTTAAATATTTTAGAGTGTGATAAAATAAAAAGCAAAAAAACAGAACATCTGAAAATCTCTGAACTTAATTTAAAACACCCTATATTTAATGATGTATTTAGTAGTAACAAATTAAAAAAAGACATCCACCTACCAACAATAAATGAATACTATACATTTAACAGAAACTCTAGAAGTATAAAAGAAAATATTTTCCGATTAGAAAACGGAACAGAGTTTTTGAATAACTACAAGAAAGACAAAGGACAGGTTTATGTTTTTGCATCTACACTATCAGAAAAAGAAAGTAATTTTCAGAAACATGCTCTATTTGTAACTACCTTATTTAACATGTCCTTACAATCTGTTCAAATAAAACAAATTTATTATACTCTAAATAAAAACTCTGAAATAAGCCTTCCGAAAAGTAACCCTGATTTGCAAAATATATTTCATATTAAAAAAGAAGGAACAGATATAATTGCAGACTACCAATCAGAAAAAAATAATAGATACCTACTTATTCATAATCAGATTAATGAAGCAAATCATTATCAATTATTACAAGAAGAAGAATTACTAAGTTCAGTAGCTTTTAATTACGATAGAAAAGAAAGTAATATTCAACAATATAATAGCTCTGAACTAGAAGAATATATTGCACTAAACAATTTAAGTAATATTATGGTATTACAATCTGATAATAACTTACAATACAAAATAGATCAATTAAATAGCAATAAAGAATATTGGAAAATACTCCTATTACTTAGTCTGCTATTTATTAGTATAGAAATATTCCTTATTAAAATATTAAAATAATGAAAGTACTTATTAAATCCGCCAAAATAATTGATGTAAACTCTAAAAGTCATAATAAGATTTTAGATGTATTAATTGATGATGGGAAGATAATTAAAATCAGTAAGAACATCATTGAAAAAGCATCTACTGTATTTACAGAATCTAATCTTCATATTTCTACTGGGTGGATGGATATGCACTCTAATTTCAGAGAACCAGGTTTTGAATACAAAGATGACCTAAAAACAGGAATAAAATCTGCTATAAAAGGAGGCTTTACTTCTGTATTACTAATGCCACAAACTGAACCAGTAATAGATAGTAAATCACATACTCAATATATTTACAACAATACTAAAGAAAGTATTATAGATGTACTTACTGCCTCTGCAATAACAAAAGGAATAAAAGGAAATGAACTAGTAGAAATGCATGATTTGAATTCAGTTTGTTGTAGAGTATTTACAGACGACAAAAAATCGTTAGATAGAACAGAAGTAATGAAAATTGCTCTTCTGTATAGTAAAGACTTAGATGGTTTAATAATGAACTTTGCAAACGATAAAAGCATTAGTAATAACGGGAAAATGAATGAAGGAATTACATCTACTAATTTAGGACTAAAAGGAATATCTAATATTGCAGAAGAGATAATGGTAGATAGAGACATCAACCTAGCAAAGTATACAGAAGGAAATTTACATTTATCTTACATATCTGCTAAAGAATCTGTAAATAAAATAAAAAGAGCAAAAAAAGAGGGAGTAAATATTACTGCAGATGTATCGATAAATAACTTAGTAATGACAGATGAAATGGTAAAGACATTCGATACACGATACAAAGTACTTCCACCACTTAGAACCAAAAAAGATAATACCGAATTAATAAAGGGACTAAAAAATGGAACTATAGATGTAATTTGTTCCGATCACTCTCCAGAAGATGAAGAGAATAAGAAAACAGAATTTGATAATGCTGCATTCGGAATATTAGGACTAGAAAGCATGTTCGGACTAATTGGAAAACACCTTAGTTCAGATTTAGAACTCAGTTTAATAATAGAAAAAATATCTACTAACCCTAGGAGAATTGCATTAAAACAAAAACTTAAAATTGAAGAAGGAGAAATAGCAAACATCACTTTATTTAATCCGGATGTAGAATGGGAACTAAAAAAATCGGATATAAAATCAAAATCGGATAACACTCCATTTATAGGAGAAAAACTAAAAGGAAAAGCGGTTGCTATTTACAACAACAAACAGTTTGTTGTTATTGAATAAAATCAATAGTATCGTCCACTGCTCTCTGTAAAAAGTGAGGTAATACATTTTCTGAAAAAGGATGACAACCACCAAACACATGATCCGCATCTTTAAAAACAATAAACTTAGAATTAGGGTTCCAACTATGTAAATTTTCTGCTTCTTTTATATCTACAGTTGGATCAGAATCTCCATGAATAATAAGATGAGGGATTTTTAAACTACTAACTGATTTTTCAATATTTAATCTATCTTTATTTTCCATGCAATCGGTATAAAACTGAAGGTATAAAGGCATGTTTTGTTTAGTTCTTCCATTGTAAACAAAAGCTACTCCTTTTTCTTTCCAAATTTCTATCCTATCCTGTGGCATTCGGTTCAAAAAATTAGAAGGAGAAGCCCAACTTATCACTCTTGTTACTCTTTTATCTTCTCCTGCTTTTAGCATGGAAATCCCTCCTCCTCTACTATGTCCTAATAAAGAAACATCAGAGATACTCAGCCTGTTTTCTACCCAATCTAACACAAAACCTAAATCGTTTAGTTCTTTAGAAAAGTTATTGTTACCAAAAGCTTCTAGGTCGGTAAAATTTAAAGGATCAGGAACTGTAGTTCCGTTATGTGAAAAATTAAATTTAAGGAAGGTAAATCCTTTTTCAACAAAGTTTTGTGCTAATAAATCAAAGCAACCCCAATCCTTAAAACCTTTAAATCCGTGGGAGAAAACAACTAATTTATTATTACTCTTTTCAGGAAAAGTGATATCCATTAACATTTGTTTTCCGTTACTTCCTTTTATTACTTCAACACTCTTTTTCATATTACATGATTTCATCTAACTCCATCCACCTAAAACTTTTCTCCTCTATTTGGCTTTCTAATTCTGATAGACGCTTACTATTTTCTACTATTTCATCTACAGAAAGTGTAGGACTTAATAAAGATTTTTCTAACTCTTCTTTCTCTTTTTCCAAAACTTCTATTTCTTTTTCTAACTCTCCATATTCGTACTTTTCTTTGTAAGACACCTTTTTCTTATCTCTTACTTTTACTGTATCAGGAGTGTTTTTCTTCTCTACTGATTTTAATTGTTTTTCTGCTTCTTTTTGTTTCTCTCTAAATTCAGAATAACTACCATAAAAATCTTGTATTACTCCATCCCCTTTAAATACAAACATATGTTCGGTAAGTTTATCCATAAAATACCTATCATGAGATACAATGATTAAACAACCTTTAAAGTCCAACAGAAACTCTTCTAACTTAGTAAGAGTAAGTAAATCCATATCGTTTGTTGGCTCATCCAGAATAAGAAAATTAGGATTCTTCATCAGCACGGTAAGCAAGTATAACCTCCTCAATTCCCCACCACTAAGTTTACTTACATAAGTATATTGCATTTCGGGGGTAAACATAAAATGCTCCAACATCTGTGAAGCTGAAATTTTACTTCCATTTGCTAATATTATTACATCTGCAATATCCTTTAAAACCTCTATTACTCTTTTGTCTTCTTTTACTTCTATTCCTCCTTGAGAAAAATATCCGTAAACAATGGTTTTTCCTACATTTACTTTTCCACTATCTACTATTTCCTTTCCTGTAAGGATATTCAAAAAAGTACTTTTCCCTACTCCGTTATTTCCTAATATTCCTATTCGTTCTCCTTTTTTAAAGGTATAGTCAAATCCATCTAAAATGCAAAGGTCTCCATAAGATTTTCGAATATTTTTCAGTTCCAGAATCTTACCACCCACCCTACTCATTTTCACTTCTAACTTCAGTTCGGATTTCTTGATTCCAGAATTTGCTTTTTCTTTTATTTTCTCAAAACTTTGCAAACGAGATTTTGATTTTGTAGTTCTTGCTTTTGGAGAACGCCTTACCCAATCCAATTCCTTTTTCATCAGCTTGCCCGCCTTTTGTATTTCTACACTAAAGTTACTTTCTCTTTCCTCTCTTTTTTCTAAAAAGTAAGAGTAATTCCCTTTGTGGTGGTACAGCTGTCCGTTTTCTAATTCCAAAATATGATTACAAACATTTTCTAAAAAATACCTATCGTGGGTAACCATTAATAAGGTTATTTTCTGCTGAGATAAATATTTTTCCAACCACTCAATCATTTCTACATCCAAATGATTGGTAGGTTCATCTAAAAGTAATACATCCGCTTCATCAATAAGTAAAAGGGAAAGAGAAAGTCTCTTTTTTTGCCCACCAGACAACTTCCCTACTTTCTGACTTAAATCTGTAATTTTAAATTTACTTAGAATTTGTTTTATCCTCCTATCATAATCCCAAGCGGAATACTGATCCATAAGTAGAGTAAGTTCCTCTACTTTATTCTGATTTGCTTCTGAAAAATCGTTAGTCTGATTTTCTACTGCCTTTTCATATTCTGCAATTATGTTGCTTACTCTACTTTGTGCAGAATCTACTAACTGCTGAATAGTTAAACTCTCATCAAAATCAGAATTTTGAGATAGATAACCTACTTCAGTTCCTTTTCTGAAAGTCACCTCACCAGAAGAAGGGACATCTTTTTCTGCAATTATTTTTAGCATAGAAGACTTACCAGTACCGTTATTGGCTACTAAAGCCATTTTATTTCCTCTACTTAGTCCAAAGCTTAAATCTTCAAACAA
>TARA_B110000879_G_scaffold11839_2_pt1 | contig 12385 bp, 5 predicted proteins | sample TARA_B110000879 | Tara Oceans TARA_B110000879 (sample SAMEA4398094) | marine metagenome | biome: Polar Biome; feature: [SRF] surface water layer (ENVO:00010504); material: water (ENVO:00002006), including particulate matter (ENVO:01000060) such as... | depth 5 m
TGCTAACCCTAAGAACGACACCAAGAATAGCTTGGTGTTCCCCAAGTTTGGCAAGGCTGCCATTGGCGAAAAAGAGTCCTACATGAAGGGAATGAAAGAGAAGTATGGGGAAACATCCCGTGACGTTCTCGAAAAAATCTCCTCCCAAACAGACAAAAAGAATGACAACTACAAGCAAGCCATGCTTGCGAAAGAAATACTTACGTTTGCAAGTAATGATGCCCTCGACTCCCCTGTAGAGTGGAACCCAAAGTCAAACAGAAGCAGAGCCTTCCAGACCCACATAGAACTAGCGAATGATGTTAGTTGGGAAGGGGTAGGCGATACAATGATACATGAGTTTAGTCATGTAGCAACGCTTCGCGCTCTTTGGCAAGGTCAAGGGCATAACTTAGCTCAACACACGGAAGATGCAAACTACCTAGAGTCAATTGACTCTATTTTAGATAACCCAGAGCATAAGGCTTTCTTGGAAGACAACGAATATAACAAGACCCCTTTCTCAGCCGAACAACTTGAATTATACCGATTATTCAGAATTGCAAGAAAAGCAGTCCCCCAACTAAAAAAAGCTGGGTATAATGCTGACTCAGTTGTTACTGAAAACTTCTGGAACACCTTTAAAGGCAAGCGGGTTAATAGTTCAGTTGCCTATGGTCTAGCAAACGTGGAGGAGTTTATTGCCCAAGCGTTCTCCAGCAAGGCAATGCAGGAGTTTCTCAATAGCATCCCCGATCCAGATAAAAAAGGTGAGACGCTTTATGATGCCTTAGTTAAAGCCATAGCTAAGATCCTTGGAATCTCTGTAGAGATGGAGTCCGTATTAGCATCAACCCTCAAAGTCTCTTCACAGTTGATGGCGAAGGAAGGATCACAAGTTCAAGATGTAGCATTACAGACTGCCAAACCGATCAACAATAAGCCGTCTCCACGTAGGCAGAGACTTTTGTCATCCGAAGCATTGACTCCAGAAAAGGATGAGGCTACTAATAACTCAGACAATGAAAGATCCACAGACACATTCCAAGCCAAAGCCAGTAAAATCGCCCTCGAAACAGGCTTTAGAATTTCTCGTCGAGTCGGGGAAAGCGAAGGACTTAAAGGAGGCGAAGGCACTCAACAGCAAGATGCTCAAGGAAGCGTTCGGGTAGTAGACCCTGCCGATTTCTCAAGGATTGGTAAAGCCAATCAGGACTCAACCCCATTCGGGAAGTCCGTTGATGTTTATTCTCCAGAAGATTATGCTGGATATGACCTCGTTCTCATTGAGGATGATAAAGGGAACTCAGCTACCGCCAGTATCTCTGAAAGCGGCGAGTTAGGATCTGTCACCAAAACAGCATCAGGCAGCACCGACTTGGTTGACGCTGCATTTGATGCGGCTATTGCAACGGGCAAAGTCAAGTGGCTGAACGGCTTCGATACAATCCTGCCTAGCATCTATGCCCCCCGTGGGTTTAATGCTGTGTCCAGACTGGAGTTCAATACTGATTACGCCCCTGATGGTTGGGATTACGACCTCTACAAAAAGTTCAACGATGGCAAGCCTGATGTTGTTTTCATGCGCTACACTGGAGTCAGTAATGAATACAAGGCTGGGAGCGGCGAGTATGCGGCTGACTATGACGAAGCGGCAGCAACCGTCAACCAAGTCAGGCAGCAAGCCCAACCAAAAACGGAGACCAAATACCAAGTCTACGACAGGATTGATAAGAAACCTGTAGGAAAACCTTACAAGAACAAGAATCGAGCAAGGACACGGGTTGACACTCTTGATGGGATCTATGGAGCCTACAGATACCACGTTAATAACGTAGAGGTGGCTATTGAGCCGACAGAGGACAACCAAGTCAGGCAGCAGACATCTCATCCGCAAACCAATCAGCACAGTCAGATTGTTCAAGCCATACTAACAACTGGATATAAGCCAGTTGAAACCTCTCTTCTAGAGGGAGGAAAGGTCAGGACGATAGCTAAGATACTAAACTTAAAATCAAGCAAGGTTGATTGGTCAAGAAACTGGAAGGGGAGAAAAAAGAATTTCCCCAGCGGTCAAGAGAAGCGCTTCATGAAGGATGTTGAGAAAGCGTCCAACAACATGCTTGAGATCGTTGATATGGCACTGGTTGCATTTCCTAAGTTTCAGTCTTGGTATGAGACTAGGATCAAGATGGCGATGGACACTTTTGAGGAATTAGACCCAGATGTGAAAAAGCCAGAGAATAACTTTATTTTGCGAGTCCTCCTTGCTATCACCTCTAATGGAAACAAGGTGAAAGACCAGACTATGGACACATGGAAGGTCTATAACGACTGGAAATCCACAGGCAAAATGGGCGACACCAAGGTCTCTGGAACAAGGACTGGAGAAATCTCAAAAGCCCTATCAAGGGTTGACAGACTGATTGAAAAGAACGGTTGGGAAGCTGTTGATAAGTTTTTGCAAACCTCTGGAACAGTGAGGGAAGCTCGGTCTACTATGGTTAAAGACTTTGGATTCACTGAGAAGGAGGCTGAAGATGCCACCAATGGTGAGTTGATCGATGAGGTTGTTCCATTTGCTCTCGTTTTTGGCGCTAAACTAGGATCATTTTTCTTCAACTTATCTGGGAACTTTGAAACCACTACAATGGATCGTTGGTTCATGCGAACCTTCGGCAGGGCTTTAGGGTTCCAGCTTAAGAGGGTAGATAAAGACCTTCTGGCTAAAAGCAGGAAGAGGTTTATATCAGCACTTGCAACAGCAAAGAAAGACCCTCAAGCGCAGGATATTTTGAGAGGCGCTGGACTAAGGTTGAATGCGGCATCATCACAAGAGTCAGCGGTCAAGTTAGCAAACTATTTCACCAAGCCTGTAAACAGGGAGGGTTTAGGAGTGGTTGCAAATGAATTAAGATTAGCGGTAAATGGTCACACCAAGATTGCTGACGGGGTCAAGTTGATCGAAGCCCCAGAAAGCGGAGGTCACAGAAGATTTATCCGCTTGGCAATGGACAAAGTAAGGAGTAAACTAAAAGAGAAAACAGGGAAAGATTGGAACCCAGCAGAACTCCAAGCACTCCTTTGGTATTTTGAAAAACTAGTCCACGACACATATGGAAGCAAACAAACAGACGATGCCCCCGATTACGGATCAGCAGCAAACGAACTCTACAAATCCCTCCGAGGAGGCGAGAACTCTAGATCCTTTAGACCCTCAGACACTGTCCGAGGAGGAGAGGTTGCGAGAAAGCGCATGGGAGTCGTATATGGCAAGGACAGCACCCCAGCAGGAGTAGTCAGGCAGCAAGCCAAGGTGGTAAAAGCCATCAAGTCCTACAACTCAAAAGTTACAGAGGACTATAACAAGCGCCCCGTGGTAACTCCACGCAGACCTCAGATTCCAAATAATCTCGATGAGAAGTGGGAGTTGACCGATGCTGACATGGAGTTGATGGATAAAACTCTATGGGATTCGTTGATGGGACAAAGGATCAGCACATTCATAAAGCTGACTGAAAATAACGCGAGTAACCATTATAATGATTACTCCTTCATCTACATAAACAATGTAGGTATACCCATAGGTTTATACTGGGATCGTGATTCATGGGATGAAGGCGGGTATCTTGCAACTGAGCTTGACAGGAAAACTGGCCGAGTTGTCAGCCAATCCACTGAACTCACCGCAGAGATCAATGAAATATCAACCCTTATCGATGAACTCGACAACGGGGACTTCGTCCCACTTAACCAAGTCAGGCAGCAAACCAAGAAGCCCATCGACACCCCAGCCGCCAAACGCGCAGCAGGAAGGATTAAAACCCCTCAGACTGAACGTGATGAGAAGTGGGACAAGAAGGATAACTTCGACTCCAAGGGAGAGAAGGTCATTAAAGGTAATCCTAAACGAGCCAAGGTCTCCGATAACACGGCTGGTCGCAACGCAGAGGATGTGTTGCAAGATATTTACAAGGAGAACTACACAGCGCAGGAAGTGCTGGAGTGGAATGCCGAAGCCGCAGTCCTTGCCCAAGACCCACTTGCAATTGAGCAGGCTATCTACGAGATCGCTGATGGAAACCTTAATATTAACGTAACAAGTGGATTCATTATCGCCGCCGCACGGGTGGTTGCCGATAAGTTGCAAGCTGCAATGGTTAGCAATAATCCTGCCGACATCAACGAAGCCTTAGTCCTCGGATTTGCTCACCAAGAATCAAGAGCCAACCCAGCCCGATTACTCAGGGCGATGAGAGATCCGTTCCAGACCCCTCAACAACGTGCAGCATACGCACTTGGAACAGCTATTCACTCACCGTCGAATGAGGTCGCCGCAGCACTCAAGAAGAAGTTTGGAGCTAAGAAGGACAAGGAGGGTTATTATGGAGCAGTTCCACAGGAGAACAAAGCCGCTTACTACACCAAGCTTGCTGAGATCCAGACCCAAAGGTATGAGAGGTCAAAGGTTCAGCTTGAAAAAGATGGATTCGACATCAATGATATTTTCAACGCCAAGGACGAAGGTCTTGCAGTCGGGACTGCCGCTGACATCGAGGCTCAGAGCAACCTCTCCGACAAGCAGAAGGATGTCCTCAAGATGCTCCGTGAAGGGGCAGATGCCAAAGCTACTAAAAACAAAACTGGCGTAGATGCCAAGGGGCAGCAGAAGGTCATGGACAAGTTCAAGGCTGAAGCTGAGAAGCAAGCCCGAAAGCTGGTTGAGCAGGGATACCGTGTCGATACCATAAAGGACTACCGCGAAGGCAATCCTCCAAGCAAGATACCAAAGAACCCTACTGAGGCAGAGATGGATGAGGCTGTTAAAGCCCTCGTTGAGAGATCCTTCCGTGGTGGTGACAACAGATCAAAGACCTTCAACATCCTCGACCCACGCGATGTCATGGCAGCATTCAGATCACTGGAGAAGCTGGATGAGGATTGGGTGAACAGAACTGTCGGAACTTGGTATGCCAACGTCTTCTCAGCGAAGACCGTGGCAGTCAACTTACTCTCAATCCCGTTTGCTGGCTACAGGATGATCGTAGACCGTGGGGCAGAGGCAGCACTCAACGGATTCCTCCAAAACCCTGACGCAGCCTCTATAGACGAATACAAGTATCTGAAGGAAGGCTGGAAGGAATGGTGGGCAATGGGAGCGCAGCAAGCACTGATTGCTTTCGACACCGAACACGCCTACTTCACGAAGTTCATTGAAGGAGGAACCGCAGCCAACCCATACAGTGGTGAATCCTCTGAGGAGGTTCGTGGTTACCAGATGGGACACCTACTCGACTATGTTGATGAGGGTCTCCGTAAGATTGGCCTTGGTAAATACCTCAAGCGACCATCACTCCGATCAGCCTTAAAGGGCGAGTTGAAAATGAAGGATTTCAAATCGGGTAAGCTTGCCCGTGGAGTCCTCCGATTCAACCTTGGAGTTGATGAGTTCATGCGCTACAACATCGCTGGCGCAGAAGTGTCAGCCATCGCTTACCGTGAAGGTAAGAAGCAAGGTCTCACTGGTGAGGAACTGAAACGCTTCATCCGTATTGAAACCCGCACCGCTGGATCGAAATCATGGGTTAAAGCAGGACATCAGGCAGATCAGTCTGTATTTACTGATAAACTACCTAAATTTGAGGATTTGGCTGAAATAGCAATGAAGGAGGGCGACCTACTTAGCATCCTCGGAGACGGCATAGCGGGAATAGTCAACGCTGCGGATAGCTGGGTAAAGAACACCGACAAGGTGATGAAGGCAAAGGCTGAGATCGCTGATGGGTCGATGGAGAAGGTTATTCAGCAGTCCGCTCGGCTTGGTTTAGGGGCTATGCGGATCACCGTTATGCCCTTCACACGGGTTCTGATGAACCTTATACGTAAGGGTTTCCACTACGTCCCCAACCCGCTTGTTATCGCAATCACAGGCTACAAGATTGGAAAATACGCAGCCAAGCACCGTGGCGAATCAGATCCAGAGGCAGCACACGCCATTCATAGGTTCTCATCCCAGATCGTATCCTCAATTCTTGCAACTGTGATTTACTCTATGGCAGAGGGTGATGAAGACGATGACAAGAAGGACATCCTCATCACGGGATCGATGGACAAGTTCGGCAAGGGAGCCAAAGAGAAGCGTGATGCCGCAATGGCTGAAGGCATGGGAGCATTCCACATCAGAGTGGGTGACATGACCTTTGACTACGGGCGCATCGACCCCTTTGCTATCACGATTGCAACCACTGTTGACACGATCAGGAACATCAAGAAAACCAAGCGTGGCGATCAGGGCATGTTCGACTGGATTCAAGATTTTGGGGCAAACACCATGCTGGGTCAGATGTCTGACAAGACGATGCTCAGAGGGCTTAACGACATCTTCATGATGTTGGGCGAGAAGAAGCGCCCAGAGAAATGGGCTGCTCGCCAACTTGCAGTATTCCTTGTTCCTAATGTGCTTCGCCAACCAATCCGTGACACCAACGAGTTCTACGGAGAAAGCGGCATGGAGGAGGAAGGCATGGAAGGGTTTGCAAGAATCCTTGGCAGCGAGATGTTCCCGCAAGCTGATGAAGGTGAGTGGTTACCTAAAAACCCCAATTCCCCAGCAGCAAGTCGTGACGCATTCGGTGAGAAGGGCAAGCGCCCAGACCACTTCGGCAAGAAGTTGCCTATTATTGGTCACATGATCGATTCGATCATTAAGCCGCAACCGTTCAAGAAGATCAAGGAGAACGAAGCCGTGAGAGCATTCCAGAAGAAGCACCCACATGACGACTCCGTTCGCATCCCTAGCAAGAACAGTAAGAAGTTCCGCTATACTGACCCGAATACGGGTGAGAAGTTTACCCTGCCAATGACTAATAAGCAGTTCGACACCTTCAGCTCACTATATCGCGGTTTAGCCAAGCATCGCCCAAGGTTGAAGCGTGGTGATGAGGGGGCAAAAAGCATCGAGGGAACGCGAAGAAAGTTAAGAACGCTTGCAATTAACGCCGCTATGCTTAATCCTACATTCGTGAAGGATGCCAAAGAACAACTCAAGAAACTAAAAAAAACTAAGTAATGGATAATTCATCAGACTCCCCGTCGAAAAGCCAAGTGCAAGTCGTAGCCGAACAAATGGCTACATCAAAGCCCCTAGAGGGAATTGGTAACAACGCCAAGAACAACACCAAAGTTGTCTTCCCCTCACCCTTAGAATTAACTGAGGAACAGGAGAAGAAGATGGTAGACCATGCGTTGAATCGCATCAACTCCCTTGAAAAGGAACTTGGGCGAAAGAACACCGAACACCAAAACTGGTATGGCAATGGTGAGAATGAGACCATCAAGGATGCAGCAGGGTCATTCATGGGTAAGCGTCAACTCTACGAGATGACCTACCACAACCAGCTTGATTGGAGGGCATACCTTATTGGAGGGATTTTCTCAGAGTCCAACCTGACTGTCCCGATGTCCCGTCGAATTGCACAGCAGCAGATTGCAAGATCAGCAAACTACTTCCTTGGAACTGACCCTTGGTTTGGAGCTTACTCAGTTGGAGCATCCGATGATGAGAAGGCAGCAGTCCTCGACAAATATCTCAAATACAAAGCGAAGAAGTCCGAGCTTAAGAACACAGTGATTAGCGCCATTGAAGGAGCAATCATTCGTGGCGAGTCAGTTGTTAAGACAGTTTACCGACAGGACTGGACATCATACAAGAGCCGCTTGTCAGTTGCAATTTCAGCAGATGGCGAACCATTCGTAGCCGCTGATGGTGAGTATATTACCCAGACGGACACTTGGTCAGTTGCCGAAACAGAGCAAGGTCAAGTATGGATGCTCAACCGTGACGGTGAGACCCAGTTACCAGAAGAAATCAGAACGCCAGATGAGCTTATCTTTGAAGAGAGGTTGGTTCAGCGCCAGAAGGTTCGATATGCAGGAGCAGAATCGAAGACCGTCTACTACAAGGACTTCGTAGCCCCTCTTGATGCTGTTTCACTTGATGAGGCAGACTGTGTAGCCCACCTCTACGATATGCCAGCAATGGAGATTGCCTCCCTATATGTGTCAGCCTTGGAGGATGGCAATTCAACTACAAGGGAGACCTCCGCTAAAATTTACGAGTCGTTGCAAGAATTGGTAGCGAATGATTCAGAACCATCATCCAACGCCAAGAAGCCCCGCCCAGAGATCGGTGAGGCGATTGGGGATAGCGATCAGGACTCAAGTGGTGGTCAAAGCGCCGATGAGAAGAACAATGAGCCAATCATTGAGATTGCTGAGATCTACCTTCACTTTGATGCCGATGAGGACGGAGTGCAGGAGGACATCGTTCTGATGATCGACCGCAAGAACAAGCGCCCACTCTTCTACGACTATGTTGCAAACCGCACACCAGACGGACGGAGACCATTCAGCGTTGTCCGTGTAAACCGAGTTGATGGTCGCTGGCACGGGATTGGAACGATGGAAGTCTTCCAGCCATTGCAAGAAGTTGTTGACCTACTCGTCAACCGTTGGAGCCTCTCACAATCCAGATCTGGCAACGTCATCTTCTGGAGAAAGGATCTTACAATGGAGGGTGAGGATAACCCACACCTTGAATTGAACGGAGGAGAGGTTTACACGCCAAAGGGCAATGTAGACGTTAGGAACATCCTCACGGTAGTTCCTCTATACGACATCAAAGGCAGAGAGATTTACCGAGAGATCGAGTTCTTCATGCAGGTTGCAATCAACATGTCTGGGGTATCCCATGCTAACGATGCCGCCATGCTGGGGATGGATACAGCAAAACTTGCAACTGGAGTTCGCAACATCGAACGATCAGGCCAAGAGATGTTCTCCATCTACCTATCTGTGATGCAGGAAGGCTTGGAAGAGGTTCTCAACTCATTCGTCACCTATTCAATGGCATACGCCGACACCAAGGAGATGTTCGTCTATACCGAGAACGATGTCGCCCAATCCATCGAGTTCAATCCTAATGACATCGAGCGATCCATTGATATGGACGTAAGGATGGAGATGTCCAAGTATAAGAACGAGCAGGAGCTTCAGCAAGCCTCTCAGGCTACAGCGAAGGTGATCGAGTTCTACCAGCTCCCACCAGAGTTGCAACAACGCCTCACACCGCTGTATAGACAGATGCTGCGTAGCTTTGAGATCGCTCACGTAGACCAGATCATTGCGCCGTCTCAGTTCCAGCTTCCACCACAGAACCCCAACGGGTCATTTATCCCTACTGATGGAGCGGGAGGAGGAGAGCAGAACCAAGCTATAAACACATCCAATAACATGCCAGCGGAGCAAGCACCAAACGACTAATATGAGTGACGCAAAAAGAACAGCTTACGATTTGGCTCAACAGGTCGATGAGAAGATGGATCAACTGGAGCGTTGCAAAGGTTGGTCACAGATTGTCATCCCAGAGATCCAGAAGAAGAGGGATGATGCCCAAGAAGAGATCAATGCGATAGGAGCTGACATAAGGGAGACCGACTACTACAGGGGTGAGTTAGCCATGTGTGACGAGATCCTCTCTATGGTTGCAAAGAAGAAGGCTTCAGCCGCCAATAATATGGCAGCGAACTTGAACCATAATGGTTAAGGGTAGGTGTAGAAGTTAAACGGGCTACCATAATATAAGAGATCTACTTTAGATTTATATAGGGTTGAGCCGACGGTTCTTTCGTATTCACCATAAAGATTTGCCGCATCAGCCACCGAAACACTCCCAAATGAGGGCAAATAAACCTCACATAAAAAATGTATGCCTCCTATGTCAACGAAAGCGAAGTCATCTCGACCACTTGTAAAACTGGAATCGTATGAGCGTAGATACACATAAGTTGTTAAGGAACCCACGCCGATAGCTGGTTGCATGGAAGCCCTAACACCGTGAACAAAACCTGAAAACCCGTATCCTATGAACTCATTATTATAATAAAAACGCGAGAAAGAGTAATACACCCTCAGTGTTGCAAGTGCGCTAATGCCGTCAGCAAAAAGTTCTGCCTCAAACTCAGCGGGGTCACAAACACGACCTTTAGGTTCTGGATCATCGGCAACATTAACTCCCGTATCTTCGCTGGTCACAGCAGTATCTTTACTTCCGACCAAGTTACCCTTTAGTTCCTCAAGATTCCAGTAAATCTTCATTAACGCATCCCGCGATGCTGTGATAAGCGCAGGGGTGACAGCACCATCTGTATAGGGCTTGAACCCTCCAAGAGTGATTACATTGGTCAAAGCATCAACATCAAGGCGCGGATAGCAATCAGCTAAACCTGTTCCGTTTCCTCGAAAATTAAATGGTGTAGCTACTGACATTATCCTATTTTGTAAAGTTGCTGCATGGCTTCCCCATTAACGCATGTTGTATCTTCTTGGTAACAACCACCAGTCGAAACTGTTTTCTCGTTACGAATAAGAGGGAGGAGGTAAAAAAGTTGCTCCCCGTCATCGTCAACGGGGAATCTATCTACATCAGCACTATAAATAACCTCCCCCGTCATAGCCCCGTCAACAATCTCAAACCCTGCGCTCCATTCGGTGTCTGCCGCCCCATCAGGCGAAGGGTCATAACCTTCCAGCATTTCAGCAGGGGGTATTGTCGCGGTAAAGTTGGTTCCGTAGATGGTGTAATCTACAGCAATTTCCAGAGTTCCAGTAGGCTTGGCTAACACAAAATATTGCATCCCGTCTGCCCCAGTAATAATCTCCTCACTAAACGGCTCAAGGTATCGGAGCGTCCATTCCAACTTCCCTCGTTGCTCGTTGGAGGTCAAGGCGTTATGCCTCATTAGTTCCATTGTATCTTGCTCGTCTTTGGTGAACCCATGCAGGGGTAAGGTCAGAGGAGGGTATTCATTATCTGATGAGGGAAAGCCATTTGCCATAGTAAATGCAATTTAGTTCTTGCAAATTGCAATTTCAAGCTTAAAAATATTAACCATGACTCAGGTATTCACCGAATCAGCACAGACGGTAGAGGAACAGGCGGAAGCCGTTACCCCTAATATCCAATCCGAAAATCAAGCTGGAATCGAAATCCCAGCAGGTTCGGGTGAGGTGGCGCATGAAACTACAGAGGTTGCACAAGTTGCAACTGAAGAAGCCAAAGCACCATCGCCAACAGAAGAAGTTAACGCAATTGGAGATTTGGGAGAGTATGAGGCTATGAAGTCTCGTCTTCAACAAGATCCAAACGCGCTTGCAGACCCCAATCCAGCGGAGGAAGCTACACCAGAGGAGGCGAAAGCCCCATTGGGAGAAGTTGACCCAGTCGCTACAGAGGGAGAAGCAGTAAATACTGAAGCTGAAGGCGCTGAAAAAGAGGAAGAAGCTGCAAAGCGGGAATCTCAATTCAGACTTCGCCCAGAGGAAAAATTGGATGCAGAGGCATTTAGAATTTTCAAAGCAGCACAATCCGCACAAGCACCTGTCAGTATGTCAGACGCTATATCGCTTGCTCGCAATCATCTCGGAATCCAAGAGCCTCAATTGGCTCAACCACAGCAATCGGCTGCGGAGGATGAAGAATTTGCAACAGGTGAAGAAGCATACGACGACGACAGCGTATTTGAAGGAATCACCCAAGAATCAGCCAGAGATAACCTTAAAGAACTCCGAAAGGGGCAAATTACGGCTATGCGAGACGGAGACTTGGATGAAGCAGCAGACATTGGCGAACAAATAATCGACGCAGAGGAACTCGTAGAGGTTCTCGGTAGTCGTGAGGCATATGCGGCTCAAACCGCAGAAGTTGAAAGAACGTCACAATTTGAAGGTTCATACACCAAAGCCGTCGATATATACCCAGATTTTGCAAAGGAGGAAACTTCGTTTTTTGCAAAGTGTAAGGAGATCGACCAAGCTCTGGAGACCACTGATGATCCTCGTTACTATGAAGCGAACAAGCCACTGCTTGTAGCCCAAATGGCAGCGAGAGAATTGAACATCGTCCCAGTCGTTGCAGGCCAAGCGCCAGCATCAGTCGCGGTTCAAGATCCATCTAAGGTTACCGAAACGTCTCCGCAATCCACTTCACCCCAGCCTGCAAGGACAGAGAAACCAGCACCACTACCAGCCGCCAGCGGCGCATCGCGCACTGGAGGTTCCACTGGAGCTACCACTCAAGACTTGCAACAGAAGATTGCCAACATAACCTCTCCTGCACAATTTGCCGCACTGGCAAGGCAGATGGGTCAAGTAGGCTAACTCATTCTTTTATAAGTCTTTAGGGCAGTTCCTTTCTCAACAAGAAAAAAACTAAACTAAAGAAAAAATGGCTTATAATACATCAAATATCACTGGACAAGGAATCGGAAACGCCCTCGCCAATGACAACTCAAACGCCTTCGGTGACGCAGGCGCAGTTCGTGAACTATGGCGCAAAGGCGTTGAAGTG
>TARA_B110000879_G_scaffold14926_1_pt1 | contig 12311 bp, 23 predicted proteins | sample TARA_B110000879 | Tara Oceans TARA_B110000879 (sample SAMEA4398094) | marine metagenome | biome: Polar Biome; feature: [SRF] surface water layer (ENVO:00010504); material: water (ENVO:00002006), including particulate matter (ENVO:01000060) such as... | depth 5 m
GGGATGCATTTCCATTAACTATATTAGTTGGACCAACTAAAGGCGGTTTCCAAGGTATTAACTTACATTACCTATCACCTGGAGTCAGAGGTTTATTCCTAGCTAAGCTTATGGATATGGCACCTAAGAAAATTAATGAATCCAGTAGATTAACAAGAATTAGATATGATGCGTTACAAAGCGTAGCTAAGTACAAAGAATTTAAGCCATGCTTTAAACGGTATCTAATGAGTCAAGTAAAATCTAAGATAGTAAGAGTACCAATGACAGAATGGGAAATTGCTACTTTCATGCCAACACAGCAGTTTAAGAAAGTCAAAGACCAAAGTGTTTGGCGATATAGCAGAGACCAATATTAATGTCAAATACAATTAACGATTTACAAGCAGCAATAAAAAACCATGGCGGCTTAGCTCTTCAGAATAGATATCAAGTTATATTTACTCCACCAAAAATGTCTTTAATTAATCTGAATCCTTCAACGATATTAAATGCTGTAGTATCAGGTAGTAGCTTAAGCTTGAAGAATTTTATAAATGACCCTAGAGATATATCAATCTTTTGTGATTCAGTTAATATTCCTGGTAGACAGATTTCTACTGGTGACCATCAAACATACGCAGAATCTAGGAAATATATCACTGGTTATATAGATGAAGATGTAACTATGGAGTTCATGCTTACACAAGATTTCTTTATGAGAAATATGATGGATGATTGGTTGAAGTCTATGTTTGATAGTGATTCTTATGCAGTTAGTTATAAAACCGAATATGTTACTGATATAACTATTCAACAATTAGACAAAGAAGGTAATCTACCTCTGTATGGAGTAAAGCTATTAAATGCTTATCCTACTTCAATAGGTGGAATGACCTTAGGTAATGCGAATGAAAGTACTCCACAAAAGATGAGTATAACATTTTCATATGACAAGTTTGAGGTCTTAGGACCTCTTGGCGGTTTTGCTTCAGCCGCAAAAAGTGTTGCAGATAGACTTATAAATATTATATAGTGAATTGGTAATTACGGAGAAAATATTATGGCTTTACCAAAGTTAAATACAGCTCAATATCAGGTATACGTACCTGGGCTGCAAAAGGAAGTATCCTTTAGACCTTATTTAGTTAAGGAAGAAAAAATACTCATGATGGCTTTAGAATCACAAGATCAAAAACAGGTTCTAAATGCTATTAAAATGGTTATTAGCGGATGTGTCGTAGAAAACATTAACGTTAATAAGCTTGCAATGTTTGATGTTGAAACGATATTCTTGCATCTCAGATCAAAGTCTGTTGGTGAAAGAATTAATATTCAAATGAAATGTTCAAGTGAAGAATGTAAAGCATTAAACGACGCTGAAATAGAATTAGATGATATTGAACCACCTGTAATTGGTGATAATAATATTATTAAATTAACTGATGAAGTTGGTATGACTCTAAGATATCCATCATTTGATGACATGAAATCTTTAGATACAGAAAAAGCGGAATCAATTGAAAGCGTTATGGCATTAATCATTCAGTGTATTGATAATATATATGATGAAAACGATGTCTATCCTGCACAGGATTCTTCTAAACAAGAATTAATAGATTTTGTTGAAGGTTTAAACAGTGCGCAATTCGAACAAGTGTCAAACTTCTTTGAAGAAATGCCAGCGCTGAAGTATGATTTAGAATTTAAGTGTAACACATGTGATCATGAGAATAAGGTGGAACTAAAAGGTATCCAAAGTTTTTTTACCTAAGCCTCTCTCACGAAACTTTAGTTAATCACTTTAAGACTAATTTTGCGATGATGCAACATCACGGATATAGTCTGACTGAATTGGATAATATGTTACCATGGGAGAGAGAGATTTATGTTACTCTACTTAGTGAACATGTTAAAGAAGAAAATAAACAGAATGCGGAACAAGAAAGGAAAATGAACAGATGACAGAAGAAGTAAAATCACATCCCGCTGATACTAACGGCGATGGTAAAGTATCTAAAGAAGAGCATGATATGTATCTTGAATTTAAGCGTAAAGAGCTTGATGATCAAGATGCCATGCGTGATGCTCAACGTAAAATGACATGGTTTGCATTAGCTGGATTATTACTATATCCATTCGCAGTAGTACTTGCGTCATTAGCCGGATTGAATGAGGCACAAGCAACTCTTGGCTCAATGGCACCAACATATTTTGTTGCTGTTGCTGGTATAGTAGCTGCATTTTTTGGTTCACAAGCATACACAAAAGGTAAGTAACAATGGCTGATGGCTTTAAACAAGACGCAGAATCACAAAGAGTAAAACCTAATCCAGCTCCTAGAGATAGAGGCAATGGAATATCAGAAATAACTGATAAGCTTCGTGACGGGACTGTTAATGTCGACAGTAAAACACTAAATGATGGATTAGTTAATATAGCTAAAAATATCCATACCTTCGGGATTCAAGCTAATGCTAAACTAGATTCTCTTTCTGTAAGCATGAGTGGTAATAAACTAAAGGAATTAGAAACAAATAAAGAAGGTATTGCTAGAACTGACAAGACTAATGAGCTATTAGGTAAGATTCTTAAAAAAGAATTAGTTATACCTGATGCGCCAAAAGGATGGTGGGGAAGAATCTTTGCTATAGTTGGTGGTCTATCAGGTATAGTAGCTGGCCTTGTTGCTGGTTTTGTTTTAGGAATCGCTGACTCAATTATTACTGCTACTACACTCATGGTTAAAGCATTTAAGAATATAGGTAAATTTGCAAAATTATTTAGTGGCTTATTTAGTGGTAATATTAAAGTTTTTAGAAGTGCAAATGGCGCGTTTAAATCATTACCATTATGGGCCAAAGCAATTCAAAAGCTTGGCAAAGCATTCAGATTTACATTAGGTATATTTAGCAAAGCTGGCAAATCGATTGCAGGATTTAAAAAGATTGGAACTGGGTTTAGCCGAGCTATTAAATCACTTAAAAGCGGCTTTCTAACTCTTAAGCTTAGTGCGCAAATGATCTTCTTTAGTCTTACAATGTTTGTTGATGATGCTAAAGCTATAGCAACGACATATAAAAATTCAGCCAAAGGTATAGCTAGTAAGCTGAAAAATGGCTTTAAAAGTATATTTAAGCCATTCAACTTTATTATCGACGCATTTAGACAAGCCTTTAAACCTATTGCTGCAGTAATTACTACTCTTACTACATCTAGTAAAGCCGTTGGTTCGTTTGGATTAGTTGCTAAAGCTTTCTTTAGACCATTAGGTACATTCTTTAAGTTTGCTTTTGCTGTATTTAAGCCGATCGGACGATTGCTTGGTAAACTCTTCTTCCCACTCACTATTATTATGGGTATTTTTGATGGTGTAAAAGGAGCAATTGACGGAGTAGCTAATAATAAAGAAGGAAGTAACTTTGTAGCTGGTATGTTTGGTGCCCTAAAAGGAATTCTAATCGGAGTTGTAGGTATACCATTAGATATGTTAAAGAACGCTGTAGCTTGGTTGTTTGAAAAGTTTGGAATGGCAGACGTTGCTGATGCTATTGGAAACTTTAGTTTTAGTGATCAGATCGGTAAGTTGGTAGACGGATTTAAATCTCTAACCACAAAAATTATAGATTTCTTTGTTGGAATGTTTTCAATCGTGGATTTCGGTTCTGGTGGATTACTTGGCAAAGCTTTCAAAGGTATGGGTGATTTGTTAAAAAGGCTAGTTAAACCAATGTTATATGCTTTGCTACCCGACCCAAGAGATACAACGGCATCTAAACTTGTTAAGTCTCTAGCTGTTAAAGGTTTAAATAAGGCTGGTGTATATGGCTGGGCCGGCATTGATTCTGAAACTGGCTTTGATTTGATCGATCAACCAAATATTAAAGTAAAAGCTAATGGTGTTAATGGCGATGATCTAATGACAGAATCCGCAGAAGCTTCTGCAGCGAAAAACGGTAATAACAAAGGTGTTAATCAAGTAGAAGTTGTTAACGCGGTTACTAACACTCAATCTTCAAACTCATCTGTTAATGTTACTGGTAATGTTTTTGAGAACAGACGCAGAGGCAATAGAGGCGCAGTCTTCGGATAACAAAAAGCCCCACTGCAGTGAGGCTATTCGGGCAATTTACTAAATTAAATACTATTCCTAGTATATAGCTAAGGTATGGAACTTGCTACTTTAGCGGAAGGACGCCAATCAACTCTGGTTTCTGCCTACGACCATACGGCAAATTATTAATTATCCTGTGCTAGTTTAGCAAAGTAACTTAAGGTATCATCATTATCAGATTCCGCAGCTGGGATTGAAACTGCTTCAGCAGTAGCAACCGTTTCACTTGGAGCCGGAGCATATTTCATATCTTCAGGAGCCATAGTAGCACCTGCGTCAACACCTAATACTCTATTAAGTTTAGCTTTCAATTCAGCATAAGTTTTATAATTTTTTGGATCTGTGAATTCATTTAAAGAATGTAGTTTGTTATATACACCTTCCAATGAACTTTCATCACCACCTAACAACGCTGCTGGAGTTGAGAATTCAGACTTATCATAATTAGTCCAACCTTCGACCTTTCTAATTTTGATTTTAAAGTCTGCACCTTCCCAGAAGTCGTAAGGGTTTACTGGATCTTCATCAGCAAATTGTGGTTGCATAACATCCATAATTTTATCAAAGATTTTCTTACCAAACTTATAAAGATAAACTTTACCTTCATTTTCTGGATTAGCTGAATCAGAAACAACCATCACATTAGACACATAATGTAGTCTACGCTTCCTGTCTCTAGCAGTTTGTTTATCTTCGTCACGACCAGTATTCCAAAGTTCTGAATTCATTTCAGAAACTGGATCTGCTTCATTAACCGAAGTTAAACTATTTTCGATATACCACATACCAGTAGGTCCTTTGAACCCATGGTCCCAGTATCGAACCCAAGGTAAGTCCTCACCTTCTTTCGCAGGCAAGAATCTAATAACGGCATAACCATTACCAGCTTTATCTTGAGTTGGTTTCCAGAATCTATCATCCGCGTAGGATTTAGTTTCTGTTTTTGTGGTAACTGCTTCCGCAGCCTGTACGAGTTTGTTTATAGACGACCCGCGATTTGTCTTTAGGTTTGCAAATGACATTGTATATTTTCTCCGTATATGCATTGTATTACGACAGTATTGTCGTTTCTATTGTATTTCACTTTATTCATAATATAGATATATTATAACACATAATCATGCCAATGTAAAGGCATTTTTAATAATTTTAATATATCTTGTCCTATCGAATTTAACGAAGGGACTATACTTTGTTATCTTTCTAGAAACATCAGGCCAAAAAATGGTTTCTGATATCTTGCTTCCTTCCTTATAAACAAAGTCTGTTAATGCATTTAGGATAACTAATGTTTCCAAAGTTATCTCCTCATGCATCCACTTTTCCACAATCATCGGTGCTTGATTTGTAGTCTTCACCGTTAATAGATCGTCAAAAGAATGTTCTGCTAATGTATTTATATCCGATTCAAACGTCCTTGTTAAAGAATCGTGAACTTTACGATGTTTAGTATAATGGCTATCTTCCATATCTCCAATATACTTTACGTCTTCAATAAAATTAAATACATAATAATGTAATAGATCCTTTTGATTCTTCGCTATCTTAGCAAAGAAATATTTGTCCTTTCTTTTAAAGAATGAATTTGGCGTTACATTACTTTTAAAGTTATATTTAACAGCATCATAGTCACTCTCAAAGTGAAGCTTCAATGCGTTATATAGTTTATAGGACTCAAAAGGATCAGTCACTTAAACCATCACTCCTTCATATAGAGCTTCTACATCTTCTATCTCACCGACCACTTCACTTAAGTTTTGCTTATGGTGTATGTTAGCCATCTTACGAAGATGCTTCTTATCAATCTCGACATCATCAGAGCACTCGTTAATTGCCTCTTTAATGAACTCTCGTTCAGCGGCCATACGTGTTAGAGCGTTTGAAATCTCTACGATGCATCCTTTGATTCTTTTTTTATCTTCCGCACTTGACGGAATTATTACGTTACTACTCATTGGGTTTCTCCTTTATATTATATTGGTAATGTATTTTTCTTTGTGCCACGAATTAGATTCAAGTTAGTAGCTTCAATTGTTAGTTTCTCTTTAATAGAATCCGACAGTAGCTTCTTAACGTTCTTATAATCCATACCTCTTTGTTCAATGATGTAAGTCATTGCGTCTATATAAGACATTTTGTTTTTCACAACGCAAGCTTCAATAGCTAATGTGAATCTTTTCTTGGTCATTATTTTATGTTCTAATTCTTCCATATTATTTAGTTTAATGTTATAAAACTCTTAACAAGATACAATCTTTGTTAACTCTACCAGTGGGTATACTTACCTTAGTAGTTAAAGCTTTTAGAGCTTTGTCTATCTGCTTTTCAGTTTTAGTTAAAATCTGAGGAAGAAGGTCTTCCGGTTTCCTCAATTTAGTACACATGGACATCTTCTCATCCCATTTGTATACCGTTGAACCTTTCACTTCGAACCCTGTAGTGGAATCACTAACATACATGTGAATCACTCTTGTCTTAGCATTATATACCCATAGCTTTGATTTGCCTGGTATCATAACAGGATTAATAGATACTAATTGAGCGTCATCATCCTTAGCCAAGTACTTAAGATTCTTAATCTGTGCATCAGATGTTTTAGGCTTCTTAGTCTTTGGAACCCTTGTGACTTTATTATTGTCTTTCATCCTTTGAATATCAGCAAAGACTTTATCCATAGTGACAATCATCTTCTTAAGATTGCCCTTCTTGATATGAGAGTATGCTTCTACTGCTTGCTCACAAGTTTTGTTATAAGCATCTGATACTAGATCATGCTCAAATTGAATCTTTGAAGCAAACATATTGACTGCAGCACCTTTAATCTTGTGCAGCTGTAATAGACTATATGTAGGAAAAATGATTCCCTCAAATATTCCTTCTTGCCACTTATCAACAACCATTTGATCCCAATCAGCATATATCGTTTCCATCACTTTAGTATGCATTCTTTGTTGAATGGGTATAACTACTGGCTTAGGTTTATTATCAACCTGTTCAGCGAGTTGCTGAGCTTCTACGAACATAGCAGCTAATGTAGTTTTAATTCGGTTTTTGTAATTACCTTTTGGTTCGCCAACTCCCATTCTTTCTAAAGGGAATCCAACAAGGTGCATTTTAACTGGAATGCCAATACCTAGATTAAGCTTGTAATCTGGTAAACGCTTTAGGATTTTGATATCATCGGCTGAATAGCCTAGATCATTTTTACAATATTCTAATACTGCTGGTACATTGATCTTTGCATTATTAAAATAATTATACCAATGACTACCTTTACTGTATTCAACATTAAGATCTTTATCAGCGATCTCAACTCCATGATAATTAGGTTCAGGACCTAAAAATTTGTCCTCTATACTAGGACCTCTTCTTTTTTGTTTTGCAGCCATATTAACTCCTTGGTAACTGTTTGTATAATATATTATAACACAATTTATTGTAAATGTACACTGTTATTTTAATTAATTTTAAATAAGGTGGCCCCCACTTTATCCCCGCTTTAGATAAGGAGTTAATTTGGGGAGTGAGGGCCATTGATCGTTAAACTCTTGGTTGAATCTTTTTGATTCCAAGAACATAGTTTTCTGCAGCGTTTTCTGCATACTCCTCATTATGTCCTTCATAAATTTCGTCTGTTTGCCATACACCTTTATCATAGAACCTAGCACCATAATGGCCATTTTCAGTAATAAAAGTAAATGCTCTAAACATTAGATTATCGTCAGAGTACGTTGACAGTATTTTGTCTGCTTGTTTCATTCTCATGTGTTTTTCCTATATGAAGCTAATAGTGCTTCGCCTTTGAGTGCTTTGCCGAATCTGTGTATAACTACACCATCCTGACTTCTTTCAATCACTCCGTTATTAAATTCTCTATCAGTAACTTTCTTACCTTTAGCCGTGTCTTGAGGTCTTGTATCGTAATGCATGGAACTCAATGAGTGTACATGTAAAGTCTTTAGACCTTCTGCCCAGACTTCGGCAAGGCGTGTTAGCCTTACTCTTTCTACATCGTTATCATACTGTGTCATTAGTGTACCCTCAAATCCATCATTCCTTTAAAACCCTTTTGGCTATATCCATAGCCTTGTCCGCCAGCTTCAGCTAACTCGATTAGCTCTTTTAACTTTCGATGCCAGAGATCTTTAAACTCTGGATTTTTAGCTTTGTCTCTGGCATTTTGCAGAGCAATTGCTCTTCGCATTACATGTTGCATTAAACTGCCCTCGTCATATATTTTTCAGCAGGGTTTAGTTGAATAAACTTTCTTCGAGTCTTTTCGAATCGCTTCATTGGTTGACTAAACATAGTAACTTCGCCACCACCGGTTTTTCGGTAGCCGACACAATGTCCTGCTTTGTTTAAAAAATAGATATGATTAGGAACTTTATATCCTAAGTCATCCCAAGCTGTAATTTCTTTTAACGCTATGATATCAGATACTGTAGACATATACATCCATCCTTTCTGCTTTACCTAATGGCAATGATTGATCATATGCTCTAGGGTGTTTACCATCAGCAATTGCTGCAGAAGTCCTAGGACCTCTTCCTTGACACTTAACTCTGTACCTAGGTAATACTAAAGGATTAAAACTACCGTATTTGTGTGAGTACATTTCTTTCATCTTGTTTTCTTTATTGATGATTTTGACTACTTTACGAACTGTTTGAAGTTCTAACATATCACCCGCACTTCCTGTGTGAGTTGTCATTACATAACTATCTGAAATATGACTCATCTTAATTCCACTCCTGATCTGCTTTATGCGCATTGTATGAATCCATATAAGAACTACCTTCTAAGTACCTAGCGGTATCTTTTTCAGAGTAGAACATGTTTTCTGGTGAATTGAAATCTAGTGAACCAACTGTCTGGTGTCCAGCTTTCTTTACTGATGCAGTAAGCTTTTTGTGAAGCTTCATTTCTTTCTTAATTTCTTTTTTACGTGCATCCATTTGAGTTATCATAGCTTTCATTTGCTGTGCTTCTGACATTTTTGCTTTGGCTTTCTCTGCCGCCTGTTTGATTATATCTAATCTATTCATAATTAACTCCTTTGTTTATTATTTAATATGGGTATATTATACCATAGTTTTGAGGTTATGTAAAGGTTTATTTTCATTTTTTTTAGACCTTTTAGTTATAAGCTTATAACCTTATGTGTTATCTCCGTCACGATATTTGATATCTGACTTGTCGAATGGCTTTCTGCCACGTTCCCAAAAAAATGGCAACTGCTTATTTTGTCGATTTTCTTCTTGAATGTGTGCGCCAACATAGACAAAGAGAGCTGCTACTATGCATAAAGGTATGCCTACTATATAGCCTATCATCTTCCTATGTGCTCCACTTCATTTCTAGGGACCACTTGATATGCACCCTTGTTATATGCTGGAGCTACAGTAAAGTTCTTAGACTCTTCTGCTTTCCAAGATGTATCTTCTTTTGGTTGATATGTTGTTGGTCCACTGTACGACGGATATTTCGCATTGAATTCGTCGATTTGTTTTTGAGCTAAAGTCTGAACTGGCTCGTATGGTACAAAGACAGGAGCTCTACGCTTTGTCTTGAGCGCAGTGGTCTTACGCTTACGGCCACTTGGGTGATACCTTAGAGATCCTATCATATTCATTATGCTACCTCTTTATTACTTTCGAACCATGCTCTTAGAGCAATATCGCCGATAACAAGATCGCCATCGTCCATTAGGAACTCAGCTTTATATTCGCTTCTTCCAGACTCAGTTGATAAATCACCAACCCATGTCTCAACCTTTTCAAGGATTTCAGATCTCATATAACCATCTTCACGGTTATCAGTAACTTTCATGAAAGAGATAGAGCTCTCATTTGAAATATAGAATTCAGTAACAGTTTCCCAGTCTTCACAGCTGTGAGCTGACTTGTCTTCAACCGTAACACCTGTGATATACTCTTCGCATCCACCGTTTGTGGTATGAAGATCACATGTGATATGTGGCTTAACTTGAGACACTATAGTAGCAACTTCATTGCTGTTTAGTGTTCCGCAGTTAGGAAGTTCATAGGTGTTACCACCCTTAAACTTCATGTATGGTTGTTCTTGTGTACCATAGTTCTCTAGGTACTGAGTTTGAATTACTAATTTTTTCATATTAAGATGCCTCCAGCATAGTTAAAGGAACGTCCCAGCGTTGACCATCGATGCTGATGATTGCCTTTTTAATCTTGATTTTTAAGATCTCTCCTGACATTCTTCCACGTCTTCCATTGAAAGAAACAGTATCACCAACTGAGAATGTAGCTTTAGCTTGTCTAGCTGCACGATTTCTTAGCAATGATTGTTGGTCTTTTACAGCTTGAATTACTGCGTTGAGGTCTGCCATGTTATCGATTTGGCTTATCTGTTTAATCACTTTATTCATAATATATTATCCATTTAATTTAATTTATAAGACTATTATACCATAGTTTCACGGTAATGTAAAGGCTTTTTTTCATTTATTTTCGTTTATTTTCATGCCCATTTTGCTTCTTTTGCTTCGTATTCTATCTCAGATATCTCTGAATCTAAGTCATCAAAATCATTCTCAGCATATCTTGCTTCATCTTGGAATGGTTCGACTAGGTTGTAGATAGCAGATTCAAGCGCATTAAACGCTTCTCTTACCGCATCTACTTCATATGATACATCAACACTGTTCTCTTCAGCTAGAGTTTCTACTGCACTAATAATAGTACTATGTGTCTCAGCATATTTGATATCTCTAGTTGTGTGATTAACACTTTCAACTAAGGATCTAAGATCCCATCTAAGAGAATCAAGTCTTTCTAACTCAGCTTTCATTTCAATTGTATTCATATTTTTTCACCTTATTTAATTATTTAATATAGCTATTATACCATACTTTTGACTAAATGTACACCCTTTTTTACATTTATTTTAGTTATTTTTAGATCATTTAGTTATAAGGGCCAACACTTTTGATATAAGGGAAGCTCTAATCTATTTGCTTCTCGCTCCCAAGGCTGGTTCTCATACTTGTAACCATCAGCGTTGCGTCCTTTCCACTTCCATTTTACGTTAGATCCATCTAATTCTTTTCGAAAGTACTGCTTAACGTGTACCATTTCGTGTGCTATGGTTTGCAGCATTAAATCATACGTGACTCTTTCTTTGCCGATCCATCTTGCTATATTGATTTCAGCAACTCCATTCTTTGCGCAGCCCCACCCATTACCATACATATTTTCTAGTCGAGTAACCACATTTAACTGAATAAGTTTGTTTTTAAATCTATGAATCTTAAGCTCTTTCATAAGGCTAAACATATATTGTTCAACCTTTACGCTATCTTTGATTCGTCCATTTATTAAAATAGTAATCATATTATGCTGCCCATGGTTTAGCGAATACAAACATTTCTTTTACACCGTCATATATTTCTTTGCCTGATGGTAACCATACTTCACGTTCTTCTGTATCGATACCGACGTCGTATGCTTTACTGTGTCTAGACTTAGCGTATACTGCTAGGTCCATTACTTGAGCCAGATCAAACCAGACTTTACGACCGCCTTTACTCTGAGCTGAACCAGCCTGTAATGTGATACCAAGTTTCTTAATGATATAACGGTAAGCTTGAGCAGCGATACCACGTCCTGAATAGGTCTTATCTAGCTTAGTTAGATCAATATGAAATGCTTTGAATTCTGTGATTGATAGTTGAATGGTAAGAACACGCTTAAGTCGTTGAGGAGATCTGCCATGCTGAACAGTAGGATCTACTACATCTACATCGATATAGCCTTTTACTGATTGATCTACGTATACATGAAGCTTACGAAAAGACCCGATCTTAACATAGTCTGGGCCTTTGGTATCAAAGAAACCTAGACGTTCACTCTTCTTCATATTGATTCGATCCATAATATAATCCCTTCTTCATTATTTAATATAGCTATTATACCATGATTTGGGTGGTGTGTACACCTTTATTTACACTATTCTTAGATCATTTTGTTATATGCATATAACTAAAGGTTATAACCAGGAGAATAGATCTCTATGGTCTCTTCCTTGCCTTTTACCTTGATATCACCTATCTTATCACACCTATATGTGTCTGGAAGCTGATCTTTGGTGAACGATGATATGATGGTCTTATACTCTATATACTCGTGTCTGGCTGCTGTAGCTTCCAGTCTTGCAGCGAGGTTAACAGCATCTCCAATAA
>TARA_B110000879_G_scaffold81555_2_pt1 | contig 12280 bp, 9 predicted proteins | sample TARA_B110000879 | Tara Oceans TARA_B110000879 (sample SAMEA4398094) | marine metagenome | biome: Polar Biome; feature: [SRF] surface water layer (ENVO:00010504); material: water (ENVO:00002006), including particulate matter (ENVO:01000060) such as... | depth 5 m
CAAGAGAACTTCACCCCCGAAGGGTTCTTCGGCCTCCAGGTCCACGGTGGAAAATCCTGCGACGTCCGCTGGCGCAACATCTTCGTCAAAGAGCTCAAGTAAGCGCTCTTAAAAACCTCTTCCCAAAAAGCTCCTCGGTCTCACCACCAAGGGGCTTTTTTATCCAAAGGCACAAGGGTCCGCACGACGTAGAAAAGGGCATCGCCCTCGAGCCCACCCGAGCAAGGTGGCACGAAGCACCAAAGACCCCGATCGAGATAATCGACTGGTTTTTCCCTCCGCAAATAGCGACCTTAACTCATTCCTCGTGAAAATTTTCCTCCTCCTCACTCTCTCGGCTTCTGCGCAATCCGAACCGCCCACCGTCATCTCCGGTGACAAAGATGGGGTCTTTTACAAAGCGCAACCAGCGATCGAAAACACCATCATCCTCGATGCAAACAACGGTTTCTTCGACAAAGGAAAAATCACCGCCCAAGGAAAAGCGGCTCCCCTTCCAAACGAAAAACCCCTCATCAGCGCCTCCTTTCAGTTGCTCAAATTTCTCGCTCAAAGTGAAGACGCAACCGCGCGTTGGTATTTCCGCACCAGCGGTGCCGGACCTCTCACCATCGCGCTTCAATTCAGCTCTCCTCTTGAAAAAGAAAGCAAGTGGACCTGCACCATCGGTTCTCAAGAAAAATCATTCACCTCCCTCGACGCCAACCAGCAAACGACACTCGACTTCGGTCTCCCATCAGGAACCCACATCCTGGCACTCACCCGCAATGGACAGAGCAAAACCAATCACCTCCTGAAAAACATCACCCTCACCGGAGCCCCCCTCAAAGAAGGCGCTCTCCTCCGGGCCCGATGGCGCCCCTCCGCGATCCACACCCGCTATCAAGCTAGTGGATGCCCGGAACCTCTAATGTGGATTTTCGAAAGCCGCAGCGCATCCGACCACTCCAGCTACAGCCCCATCACGACCGCCTTCGGCTACTACGGGGCCACCTTTAATAAGGATCGCCGAGCAGCCGGTGGAATGAACTTTTCCATGTGGGCTGTCTCCCAAAAAGCGAAGATCCTTCCCCCGCTCAACCAGATGCCCCACCTCCTCGCCACCGGAAATCCGGACGCCGAATTCAGCGGCTTCGGTCACGAAGGCAGCGGCGTCAAAATTCGTAATTGGACTCCATTCGCCCATCAACCCAACTCTGTTATCCAAGCCCTTCGGATCGAAAAAAACGATCCCTATCACACCTACTCCGGCTACTTTTACGACACCCAGAAAAAGCAATGGATTCTCTACGCCGTCGGAAACAAAGCCCCTACAAAAAAGGACGCTTCGCACCTTCGGGCGAGTTCCTTTTGCGAAATCCCCGGCCCTCCCGCAGTCGAGCGCACCGGCGACCAATCACGCATCCTCGAACGTCGCGGATGGTTCTTCGACCGCGATGGAGAAATGCACCCCGTCGATTCCATGACGACAAAGCCGCATCTCCAGAACCACCAAATCGCCGTCAGCCCCGACCATTGGTTCCAAATGATGACCGGAGGCATCGAGCATTACCAGGTCCCGGCGAAGGTCACCTCCGAGTTCACTCATCCCCTTCCGGAATACCTCCAGCCCAACAAGCTTGAGCAACTCCTACAGCTCCCTGCCAAATTTGGCTCCAGCAAAGCAGACCGCCTTACCAAAAACTCCGCCACCATCACTTACCAACTCGACGAAGAAGGCACCAATCCCACCGGGATTCTCTACTACGGAGAAGTCGACGCCATCACCTTTGCCGCACGCAAACTCCACGGGACCGAAAAGGGACGCACCAGCGAAAAACTCTTCGCCAACGAGCGAGTGTGGTCTGAGCAAAAAGATACGGGAGCACTTTCAAAAGGACCGAATCAAATCACTCTCACCGACCTCAAATCCGGCACGAAATATTTCTACCGCCTCTTCGTTAAAAACGCCGAAGGGAAATGCTGGCCTCCAACCTCAGGCTCCTTCACCACGCTTCCAAACTAGGAATCGTTTCGATGCCACCCGACGGCGTGGGATGCCTGAGACATTGAGCAGCAATCTTCACCGCCAACGAAAGCGCCGCAGGCATCTCCAAACCTTCATGGATGGCATGCAAAAATCCCGCCGCGAAGGCGTCGCCAGCGCCATTCGCTCCCGCGATCTCTTCCACCGGTAGCACGAGTGATTCCTGATGATACACCTCTCCTCGAACCGTCGCTGACACCGCATGTTTCTCGGTGTGTAAGGTCACCACTCGACGTACTCCCTTCCTCACGATCGCTCGGGCAGCCTGCTCCAGCTCCGACGAAACCTCAGCATTCACCACGCTACCCAGAAGATTTCCAGCTTCGATTTCATTCAAGAAAAGATAATCCGCATGCGGCAAGGAACTCTCAACGATTTCCCCAAACTGCGCATGTGCGGCCGAAACGAGATCAATCGAAGTGGTCATTCCTGCACCCGAAGCTCTCTCAAGGAGATGGGAAGCCTGCGTCCGTCCGTCCTCCGAAAAAGTGTCGAGATAATCGAGCAGAAGAAGATATCCCAAATGAAAAATACGCGCGCCCGATTGCGAAAAATCAAGCTGCCCACCCGTGAATCCGGCATTCGCTCCCCGTTGATGAAAAAAGGTCCGACGACCCGTCGCCTGAACCGTCATCACATCGGTATAGGACGTCGGAAGCTCCGCACTCTTCCTCAATTGAGCCGTCGCAATCCCGTGCCCGGCACAGTGCTCCAAAATCCATTTTCCATCCGCATCGTCGCCGATCATTCCCGCTGCTTCGAGCGGATAAGTCACCCCCATGCGCGCGAGATCGGTCAGAATATTGTGTGGACCTCCGCCATTCGATGGCGTCTCAGAAAGGATCGAGGCAAGGGTATCCTGCGCCGGGTAGTCATCGATCAGCTTCACGCGATCGACAATGAAGTTTCCCGCCGCAAGAATTCCTTCTCTCATGACGCCGATGGTTCAAGGGTCACCACGGATGATGTTTCGTGAGACTCCAGCGCTGCCGCAAAAATCTCATGCGTGCCCACCGCTTCCTCCGGAGTGGCACAGCCGAATCGATCTCCTAACAAGCCCGCCCGCTCCAGCAAGAACGAGGCCCACATTTGCTGAATAACATCGGTAAATCCAACCTCAAAAATCCCACCCGTGACCGTTTTAAAAGCTGTCTCAAATCCAAGCTCGCTCCGCTTCCAAAACTGTTCCCCGCCGCTCCGCTCAAAAAGATAGAGCCCCTTCGTATCCGAAGTGGAATAACGCACGCCACCCTCAGTCCCCATGATCTCGATGAACCACGTATTGGTGGCTCCAGGCTGAAGCCGCTTCATTTCAAGTCGCACCGGGGTCTCGTGGCCGTCAATATCGCACCACCCATGAATGAGCGCGTTATCCCAGGTGTCACAAGCCATCATCCCGCCCTCGCCATCGGGCCGCTCGGCATAACCCTTCTGAAGCTGGGCAAAAAGACGCTTCGGTTTCCATCCCAAGCGAAGCGGAAGATGACAGGAGTGCATCCCCAAATCATTGAGCACGCCCCCTTCACCGCAGGTGGCATTGATGCGCTTCCAGTTCGCTGGCTTATTGGGGTCTAGATCACTGGAGTGATGGAAAGCCGAGACCACTTCTAAAACGCGACCAATCTTCCCCGAACGCGCCACCTCGAAGGCCCGCTGCCCTCCCGGAAGAAAGGGTAACTCGGAAGAACATCGGACAAACCTCCCCGTCTCCTCAATCACCTTCAAGATATTTCTCGAAGCTTGCAAATCGATCCCAAAGGGCTTCTCCGCAAGAAGGTCTTTTCCGGCACGAAGAACATCGATGTAAATCTGCTCGTGCAAATGATGCGGCACCGCCACGTAAACTACATCGATCTCCGGATTCGCGAGAATCTCCTGATAGTCACTCACACGCTGTGTCACCGAGGGAATCTTTTCAAACCACGAAAGAACCTCCGGATTGAGATCAGCCACCGCCTTCAGCACCGGCGTCACCGGCGTATCCACCAAGGCGCACCAGCGCGCAAAAGATGAGGTGATCTCGCGCCCCATGAGGCCCCCTCCGATGATAGCAATATTGACGTTCATTAAAGTTTTTTCGATTCGTTTCGATAAGCCTGAGCAAGAAGAGAAACAGGATTCATGATCTTAAGTTCAGGCATCTCGTTTTGAATCTGAAGGACGCAGCCCGGATTCGCCGTGAGAAGAATCTCCGCACCTGTCGCTCGAATGTGCCCCAATTTCCGCTCGAGAAGAAGCTGGGACTGCTCGGGCTGCGTCAAGGAATAGACTCCCGCCGAACCACAGCACCAATCGGACTCGGAGAGATCAACACGCTCAATCCCTGGAATCAAGTCGATCACCTGCCTTGGCTCCAAGGTCACTTTCTGGCCATGAGCGAGATGACAGGAATCGTGGTAAGTCACTCTTTTCTCCTCCTCGAAAGGAGCAACGTCCGGAGATCGCACTTCGATCTCGGCGAGAAACTCATGAACATCACGAACCTTCGCATCCCAGAGAGCAGCCCGGGGCTCATTCGGCAGCAGCTTCGAAAAATGACGTAAATGAGAACCGCAGCCACCGGCATTTGAGATGATAGCATCGAAATCCTGAGGCGGCAGCAAATCGAGTAAGCGACTTGCATTCTCGCGCGCCATCCCCGGCTCACCATTGTGAGAGTGGATCGACCCACAACACGGCTGAACCGATGGCGTATGGACTTCGCAAGAATTTGCCAAAAGAACATCCGCAGTATCGCGATTCACCTGCGAAAAGACGAGGTCCTGCACGCAGCCCGTCAGCAAGGCCACCTTCTTGGAAGAACCATCTCCCGACTCCACCGGATCAATCAAGTCATTCGAAAATTGAGCCGCCATCCGTGGCGTCTGGCGCTCCAGTTCGCGCAATCGTTTTGGTAGAATTTTCCGGACGAGATTCTCCGCTCCGGAAACTTGGTAAAATCGTAGTAGCTTCCCCACCACTCGAAGAAATCGCGGGCGGGTAAACAGAAGGTCCAGCGTCAAAAAACGGAGAAGTCTTCGGGGCGCGGAAACCGAAACCCCGGTCGCTTCAATCTCCGCCCGCGACGTCTCAAAAAGCGTGGCGTAATCGACCGCCGCCGGACAGGCCGATTGGCAGGCGAGACAGCCGAGGCAAAACGACATTTCGTCCGCGAAGCTTTGGGAAAGAGGAATCTCATCCGTCGCGACCGCCCGCATCAAGGCAATGCGTCCCCGGGGCGAATTCCTCTCGCGTTTTGTCGTATCGTAAGTCGGACAAGAAGGCAGGCACATCCCGCAATGCATGCATTGTTGCAGGATGGAAAAGTCCAATTTCTTGAGCGACATCGTCAGAGTTTAATCAAAGATTTTGTGGGGATTGAGTAAGCAATCGGGATCAATCGTCTCCTTGAATTTCTTCATGAGGTTCAGCGAAGCATCACCTAGCTGATCCCGAAGCCACATCTTCTTGGCCAAGCCAACGCCATGCTCTCCCGTGATCGTTCCCCCGAGCGAAAGCGTCTTCGAAACAATCAAATCGAGCGCTTGGTGCACCCGCTTCATTTCTTCCTCATCCCGTTCATCAGTGAGAAAAGTCGGATGTAAATTCCCATCCCCCATATGCCCGAAGGTCCCCACCGTGAGTTCCAACTTGGCAGCCGTCTCCGCGATAAAGGTCACCATTTCCGCGAGATGGGAGCGAGGCACCGTCACATCTTCTAAAATCGTCGTGGGCCGTACACGGGCCAACGAAGCAAAGGCCGAACGCCGGGCCGAGGCCAACTTCAGCGACTCCGCTTCGTCTGCTGCCGTCATCACTTCCATCGCTCCATGGCTTCGCGCAATCGCGGCCATCCGATTTGCTTCATCCTCGACCGCCGCCGGGTGACCATCGGTCTCCATCAGAAGAAGCGCCGCGCAATCGGTCGGCAGGCCCATTTTCGTGTAATCCTCCACACAGCGAATCGTCATCTGGTCAAGGAATTCCAGCGTGCAGGGAATGATGCGCGCCGCGATGATTGCCGAAACCGTTTCCGCCGCCGCTTCCATCGAGGAAAAGGTCGCCAGCATGGTGCGCCGCGCCTCCGGACGCGGAAGAAGTTTTAGAAGAACTTCCGTGATGATCCCCAGCGTCCCTTCCGAGCCAATAAAAACGTCCTTCATCGAATATCCCGCAACATCTTTGACGCAGGCATTTCCAAACGTCGCCACTTCTCCATCGGGCAGCACCACCGTGACCGCCATGACGTAGTCACGCGTGACGCCATATTTAAGACCACGCAAGCCGCCGGAATTCTCGGCCACGTTTCCGCCAATCGTGGAAATCTTCATCGACCCGGGATCAGGGGGATAAAAGAGACCGTGCTCCGCCGCCGCCGCATCAATGTCCGCCGTGATCGCTCCAGGTTCGGCGCGCAAAGTCAGATTGGCCGGATCAATCTCCACGATCTTCGTCATATGAACGAGGCAAAGGACGATCGCTCCCGGAGTGGGCACCGTGCCCCCCGAGAGACCCGTCCCGGAGCCGCGCGTGATGATCGGCGTCTGGTGCTCTCGACAAATTTTCACACAGCGCGCGACCTCTTCAGTCGTTCGTGGAAACACCACCGCCACCGGCAGCTCCCGAAAAGTCGCCGTGCCATCGAAACTGTATGGAACAAGGTCCTCCTTCGCGGTGAGAACATTCTCCGCGCCCAGAAGAGCTGTCAGTGCATCAATCATCCTTTTTAATCAGCGTGCACAATCTCCATGAGAGCCTGCGTGATTTTCCGAGGATCAGGATGCTGAATGACATTTCGTCCATACACGATTCCAGAAACTCCCTGCGCAATCAAATCGCGAGTCCGCTGTAAAATAATTTCATCCGACACACGGCCTCCGCCACGCACCAAGACAGGAATGCCCGAAGCCACTTCGATTACCTTGTGATACTCGGAAACATCGTCCGTAGGATCCGCCTTGATGACATCGCCTCCCAGCTCGACAGCCTGCCGGACCAGATGCGATATCTTTGTCACATCCCCATCCACCATGTAGCCGCCCGCTTCCTCATTGGGCCGAAACACCAAGGGTTCAATCATCATCGGCATGCCGTAATAATCCGCCTGCGGTTTCAGCCGAAGGATATTTGCGACGCACTGCCCGTGCACTTCCGGCGAGCCGGGAATCTCAAAAAGATTCACGCAGACACAAGCCGCATCGAGGCGCACCGCCTGCAGCATCGTTTCCTCAATCATGAGACTGAAAGCCGTCTCCGGAAGCTCCTTACCGTAGATATTTGCCACGTCCGATCGCAGAACGAGGGCTGGCTTCTCCTTTCCTCGGATCGATTGTAAATGGCGCGCCTGCCCCACCGTCAACTGCACCGCATCAGGACCGGCGTCCACGAGCGTCTCGATCACCTTCCCCATATCCTCGATCCCCTGAAGAAATCCCGGTTGATTGAAAAATCCATGATCCACCGCCACATCGAAACATCGATTGGAGCGCGCATTGAAGAGACGATTAAGACGATAGGACTTCATAAGATGACGGGATCCTGCGGCAAAGTCGACGCAATGAAAACGTGATTCTTTTCCCCGTTCCGAATAATCGCTCCACCTTTCTTAGGATTTGTCACGGAATAAGTTGATCGAAGATGCGAAGAGTCAAGGTCTGTCACTAAGCCAAAGTTCTGATTGTGTAGTGGGCTACTTAATCGGAACTTGAACGAAAGTGACGGACATTGGATCGAGTAGATTTGATCAAGTTATTTCGTGACGGGCCCTTAGTTCCCTCCGCCCCATCCCGCTACTCCAAGGATTCCCCAATGGAGGTAATCACCCGAAGGGATCTGCCGCAATTAGGGCCAACCGTCTACTCTAAAAAGCACTGCAGAAATGTTAATTCTCTGGCTGGTTTCGACTCTCCTTTATGCCATCCTCTTTTAACTCGATCCCTATGAAATTCGTTCTTTTTTCCTCAGGTTTTTTGCTTTTCCTCTTCGCAAGTCTTCATGCAACCCCCCAGCCCAATATCATTGTCATCTACACTGATGACCAAGGCTTCGGCGATGCCTCCTGCCTCAATCCCAACGCCAAATTCCAAACCCCCAACCTCGACCGCCTCGCGAAGGAAGGCCTCTCCTTCACCAACGCCCATAGTTCCGACAGCGTCTGCACCCCCTCCCGCTACGGCCTCCTCACCGGTCGTTACTCTTGGCGCACCACCTTGAAAAAAGGAGTCTTCCAAGCCGAAGTCCCCTGCCTCATCGCAGACGGCCGCATGACCCTCGCCTCTCTTCTCAAGAAGCAAGGCTACCACACCGGAATGGTGGGGAAATGGCACCTTGGTATGAATTTCCCCGGCAAACCCGGATCGCGTGATTGGACCAAGCCCGTCACCGACATGCCCCTCGATAAAGGCTTCGACTACTTCTACGGCATCCCCGCTTCGCTCAACTACGGTATCCTCGCCTGGTTCGAGGGCCGCCACGCCAAAGTCCCACCCACTCTCTTCACCAATAAGAAGAAGAACCCCCGTTTCACCGACTACCGCATCATGCCGCCCTATGAGAACAAACCCGGCAAATCTGCAGACCCCTCCCGCACCGTCAAAACCAACTTCGAGATCGCCCCGGACTTTATCGACAACCAATGCCTCACCCGCTTCACCGACAAGGCGATCGCGTGGGTGAAGACACGTTCAGATCTCAACTCTCGCTCCCCCTTCTTCCTCTACCTTCCTTACACCTCCCCCCACTATCCCGTCTGCCCCCTCCCCGAGTTCCATGGCCAAGGCGATTGCGGAGCCTACGGTGAATTCCTCATCGAAACCGACCACCACATCGGTCGCATTTTAAAATACCTCAAAACCTCCGGCCTGGATGAAAACACTATGATCGTCTTCACGAGCGACAACGGACCTGAGAACGCCTGGAAGCAACGCATCCCAAAATACCAGCACTTCAGCAGCGGTCCCTATCGTGGTGGAAAACGCGACGTCTACGAAGGCGGTCACCGCATTCCCTTCTTCGTCCGCTGGCCCGCCGGCATCAAAAACCCTGGCCGCTCTTGGAATGGACCCATCGGCCAAGTCGATCTCCTTGCCACCTTTGCCAGGCTGACCAAAGCGACCCTTCCCGACACCGCAGGCGAGGACAGCCAAAGCTTCGCCTCCATCCTTCTCGATCCCACCGCAAAACCAAAGCGACTCCCCCTCATCAACCACGCTTCAAATGGCCGCTTTTCCATCACCACCGCCGATTGGAAGCTCATCATGCCCCACCGCGAACACCATCCGGAACTTTACCATCTCAAGGACGATCCCGCGGAAAAAACGAACCTCGCAGCGTCCCATCCTGACCGCGTGAAAGACCTCACTGCTCAAATCACCGAGATCGTCACCCGCGGGCGCACCACGCCCGGCAAAGCCCAGCCAAACGACACCGGCCATTGGTCCGATCTCACCTGGATCGAAAAAAGCGCCTACGAGGACACTTTGCCAAAACTACCAGCGCACAAATAGAGTTGGAATATCACAATTACATTCCGTATTTTCCCCTGAAACCGATGGCAAATTTTCTTATCGCCTGATCGTCGGACTCAAAGCCCTTGGTCAAATCATCACCATCAAGGATGGCCCAGGTCATCAACTACCTCAAAGCCACAAGTTTCGAACGAGCTCTCCTCCTCAACTGCAGAACTCCCAACCTTCAAGAAAAGCGCTTGATTTCAACTAAATCAAAATAAATCCCGCGCAACCCCAGAAAAAAATCTGTGCCCATCTGCGTAATCTGCGGATAAACCCCTCTCTTCCTCCATGACAACTTTCGAACTCCTCTCCAACCTCCCACCCGAGTTCGAAAAAGATCTCGTCTCGGAAATCCACGACCTCCTCCGCGAATCCAAAAAGACCCTCGTCATCCTCGATGACGACCCCACCGGCACCCAAACCGTCTTCGACGTTCCCGTCCTCACCGACCTCAGCGCGCAATCGATCAAGGACGCCATCGACGAAGCCCCGCCCGTTCTCTTCCTCCTCACCAATTCCCGCGCCCTCACCGTCGAGCAAACCACCGAGCTCCACCAGCGCCTCGGCGATATCCTCAAGGAATACCAAGACGACATCATCGTCATCTCCCGCTCCGACTCCACCCTCCGCGGCCACTTCCCCCTCGAAACAAATCTCCTCCGCGATGCCCTAGGCATCCCCGAATCCCCCACTCTCTTCATCCCCTTCTTCGCCGCCGGTGGCCGCCTCACCGTCGCCGACACCCACTACGTCGTCGAAGGCGACACCGCCACCCCTGCCCACCTCACCCCCTTCGCAAACGACAACGCCTTCCCCTTCTCTCATTCCTACCTCCCCGACTACATCGCCGAAAAATCAAGCGGCCCCGTCGATGTCCAAAGCATCTCCCTCGAAGAACTCCGCGCCGGTGATGTCAGCGAAAAAATAGCGGCCCTCCCCGCCAGCTCCACCTGCATCGTCAACGCCGCCTCCATCACCGACCTCAACGTCCTTTCCCTTGCCCTCCTAAAAAGCGACCGCCGCTTCATCATCCGCTCCGCCGCCTCCTTCGTACAATCCCTCGCGGGCATCGTCAGCCGCCCGCCGCTCGATCCTTGGCAAATGCAGGACCTCGACCCCAACCCCAACGGCGGCCTCATCATCGTGGGCTCCCACGTTCCCAAGACCAGCGCCCAACTCACGCACCTCATCGAAAACGCCCCCAACGCTGTCCCCCTCGAACTCAATATCCCCGCCCTCCTCGAAAACCCCGACGATACCCTCTTCCCCCTTTCCGCCAAACTCAACCAAACCATCGAGTCCGGAAAAACCGCCATCCTCTTCACCTCGCGCGACCGCATCGACGCGCCCAGCGAAGCGGAAAACCTCGCCATCTCTCAAACCATCTCCCGCTCCCTCGTTTCCCTCGTCCAATCCGTCGTCGCCCGCCCCAGCTTCCTCATTGCAAAAGGCGGCATCACCTCCTCCCATATCGCCACCGATGCCCTCGGCGTCAAACAAGCCATGGTCCTCGGCCAAATCCTCCCCAGCGTCCCCGTCTGGACCATCGGAAACGAAACCCGCCACCCCGGCCTCGCCTACGTTATCTTCCCCGGCAACGTCGGCGGAGACGACGCCCTCACCCAAGCCTACCAAAAACTCACTTCTTAAAGCTCTCCCGCCCCAATGGATCAAACTAACACAAGCCCAGGAAGCAGCCGACTGGGTCACACGCATCACCCAAATTGCGGGACGCTCGAAGTTTGCTCAAAACATGCCCGCCACCCATATCGATGGCGTCATTCTTGAAGAAATTCAGACCACCAACGTCGTCCAACTCGGACCCCAACTAGCCACCCTCAAAGCTTGGAACGAACTCAATCTCATTTCCCTGTTAGAGTCTTGCGGGATAAAAAATCCAACCATCGCCACCTGCCTGCAGCTTTGGTGCTGTGGCCGCAGATTGTGTGGAGGAAGAATTGGCTCTTCGGTCTGATCCCGGCCGCCTACCTAATACATCTGCAGAAAGGATCCGATGCTACGGAGCCCGCAGTTGATCGGCCGTCCCCTCCAACCAAGGTCGAACCTCTCTCTGCGCTCAAGAAGAAGGACGAAGGGATGAACCCCGAATCTTTCCTCGTCGATATTCGTGGTGGCTTCGCTCTGAGGCTTACGGGTCACGGAGAAATCGCCGATTTTTTTAAAGGCCGTTCCGCCATCGGTGGAGATGTCAGCAAAGAAATAACCCCCGTTCTCCCCCCCGCTCCTGTCCAAGGGAGGCTTCAAGGCCCTTCCGCCAACAGCAAATTCCTAGCATTCAGTGTCACGCTCTTTGCTCTTCCTTCGCCTTCTTGAGTAACGACTTCTTCCGTGCTGCCTCTCCATGGGGAGGATTCTCTCCGAGTGCTTTTAATCTCTCGGCAAGCCAAGAAAATACGAGTCCTCCAGCTTTCTCCGGCTGGTCAACGTTCCCAGCGGATGACCGGATGACCGCTTTCCCGAATTCGACCATGTCTCCATCCGTGAGCGTTGGGAGGTCGTGAAAACGATCGTCGTTAAATGCTGAGACAAGAAGAGCCAGAGATTCCGAAAGTCTCGGATCTTTATCCATCTCTGAGTCAATCTTGAGAGCAAGGGCTGATGCGGGGCCCTTTTCGATCGTTGAAAATAATTCAATTTCAAGAATTTCTTCGAGCTTCGACCGCAGATCATTATCCATTTTCTGCATTCCACCTGTTGTCTTGAAGAATCTCGTCATCCAAGAGCGGTCAACGCCCATTTTTTT
>TARA_B110000879_G_scaffold37503_1_pt1 | contig 12257 bp, 12 predicted proteins | sample TARA_B110000879 | Tara Oceans TARA_B110000879 (sample SAMEA4398094) | marine metagenome | biome: Polar Biome; feature: [SRF] surface water layer (ENVO:00010504); material: water (ENVO:00002006), including particulate matter (ENVO:01000060) such as... | depth 5 m
AGCGGTCTGATTTCAGCCAGAAAAATACGGTGTCAAAGTAGAGCGGTTTACGTCATATAGTAGCTGATTTATGCCGAAAAACGGCTTTAGAACCCGTTTTTGGCGAGCTGAACATGGATGAAAAGAGCGGTTTTTCGAGTGGAAATTCCGATATTTTCACATCATCTGTGGTCATCAGCGGCACAGGATAAAGCAAGAAGGCCGGTTTCTTTGCGGGAGTATGGCTGGCTGGGTGCTCTAACAGGCGTTCAGCTGTATGCGGGTCCGCCGAGGCGGGGATTGCCCTGTTGATCAAAGGAAAGCACCGAAACAGTATCGGAGATAGGCGCCTCTGTGCGCAGAGCGACCAGCGCTTTTTGCTGGCTCCATTTCATCACGTCTAGGCAGATCTCTGCAATTTGTGCCGCGGAAAAATACTGCTGCAGTTTCTCTTTCAGTGCAGCATTTGCAGCGGTGGGAGAAAGAATAATGGCGTCACACAGCTGCAGAGCAGCAATGATAGCAGGGTTGAAGTCGCTGCTTTCATAACGGGCAATTTTACTGTGCATGATTTCATCAAAGCCCTGATCTAAAGCCTCTTGATTGCGTAATGAGCCGCATAGACGACAGTCGTGAACTTGGGCGCAGCGCAGTCGAACCAGCTCGGTGATCAGAGGGTCCACGGCTTTTGCGTTAACCACCGCCGCCGCAAAATCAGCAATTCCCTGATCGAGTGGCCCCTTATGGGCAACTCCCGGTGTTAGGTCTTCTGCGACTAATCGTGGTTGGTAATGAGTCATGGCAAAACCTTCGCGGCTACCAATTCTAATCGTTTCGCCATGTCAGTGACGTAAATGGAGTTGACGAAGGCATACACTTCATCGGCGCTGGCAAACATTAATAAGTCCTGCACCTGTTCGTCTTTCATGGTACCGACGGAGGTAACAAACTGTTCCGTAAAAGCGATAAATGCTCGCTCCTTGTCGGTCAGTGGACTATAAGGTGGCGTCCAGTTTTCAAGTCTGAGGGCGGCATCAATATAGCCGGTACACAATTCCAAAAGGTCAGGGTCAGCAACTTTTTTAGCCAGCTGCATCATATGGCGCAGTGGTGGAGCAATAGACGGCTGCAGTGCCTCTATTTGTGCAAAAACCTGCTTAGACAGCATCGTTATCGACCTTTTAAAACCGACGTTAGATTTTACTATAACGGTTTATGATCAATTTACCCAATTGCGATGAATGCACTTCATCGGGCCCATCGGCAAGTCTTACGTAGCGTGCATAACCGAAAATGCCTGGTAGGGGAGTGTCTTGGCACAAACCCATGCCGCCAAAAATTTGTATGGCTCTGTCGGTAACCTTTTGTGCCATACTTGGAACGATGACTTTAATCATAGCTATAGCATCTTTAGCTTCTTTGTTGCCATGTTTGTCCAGCTTATCGGCAGCCGATAATGTTAACAGACGGGCCTGTTCTATCTCGCAAGCTGACTGCGCAATCTGGTCGCGAACAACGCCTTGATCAGACAGTTTCTTACCAAAGGCTATGCGCGATTCAGCCCTACTGCACATTAATTCCAGGGCTCTCTGAGCTCCACCAATTAATCGCATGCAGTGATGAATTCTTCCTGGTCCTAAACGGCCCTGGGCAATTTCAAAACCTCGTCCCTCTCCCAGTAGAATATTATTGGCGGGTACTCTCACGTTGTCCAATAAAACTTCCCCATGCCCCTGCGGGCTGTGTAGGTCCCCAAACACTTCTAATGGCCGGACTAGTTGAACACCCGCTGCATCCATCGGAATAAGAATCATCGACTGCTGTATATGTCTTGGCGCGGATGGGTCTGTTTTACCCATGACAATAAGAACTTTGCACTGCGGGTGATAAACACCGGTTGACCACCACTTACGGCCATTGACAATATAGTCGTCGCCATCTTTGACAATCGAACATTCAATATTAGTTGCATCGGAGCTGGCAACATCGGGTTCTGTCATTAAAAATGCAGAACGTATGTCTCCATTCAGTAAAGGTTTTAGCCAGTTCTTTTTCTGTTCATCAGTACCGTAACGAGCTAACACTTCCATATTGCCTGTGTCAGGCGCATTGCAATTAAACAGATCGCTAGAGAACTCAACGCGACCCATAATTTCAGCCAGGGGTGCATACTCTAGATTGGAGAGTCCGGCGCTGTAGTCGGCATACTCCTCAGGCAAAAAAAGATTCCAAAGCCCTTCGCTTTTCGCTTTCTCTTTTAGGGTTTTAACAACAGGGGGTACTACCCAAAGATTGTTTGAATCGCGTACAAATTGTTCATACTCATGTTCAATCGGATAGACATTTTCGTCCATGAAATTTTCAAGTCTGTGGGTAAGCTCTACAACTTTTTCGGTTTGATTGAAGTTCATAATTTTATCCCAAACAGATTTTGGTAACGAAATAAGGACACGATATCAGCGAGACTGATCTGTCGTTAAAGAGAAAGTTAGCAGACACCGAGAGAGCTTTAGCGATGCTCTCTCGGTGAATGATATGACGCGCAGTGATTATCCAGCTATGCTGGCAAAGCTCACTTCGGGGAACCCGGCATCGCTGGATTCGCGCAGTTTTTGGTAGTAAACATCGGCACCGCCGAAATAAATCAACACGCGTGGTTCATGATTCTCGATGTTCGCACCCATCATCCACGAGTTGACTTTGTCGCCTTGGTTCATCAGCGTTTGTACGTGAACTTCGGAAACATGAGCCGACCATTCGTCCTCTGCCTCTTGCTTGGGCGTACATAAACTATGGCCATCACCTTCCATTTTCTTAATGCAATTAGCAATCCAAATTGCATTTTGTTCAATGGATGTTGGAAGGTTGGCGAACGGTGCCTGAGGCCCGGTTACCGTAAACATATTTGGGAAACCAGACACGCATACCCCCATAATCGATTTGGAGGTGGTTTCCCACTTGTCTGCCAGGGTCTGGCCATTTACGCCGGTAATGGTGACGGCTTCAAGCGCTCCAGTATAAGCCCTGAACCCGGTTGCGAGAATGATGATATCGAATTCGAAATCGTTCTCCGTTGTGCGGATACCTGTTTCGGTGATCTCGACAATAGGCTCACGATTTCTGATATCAACTAGGTTTACGTTATCGCGGCTATAAGCTTCCAGATAGCCATGATCCAGTGGCGGACGCTTCGCAAACAGCGGATACTCGCCCACTACCGGCGCTAGTATTTTCGCAATTTCCGGGTCCTCAATACGTTCTTTCATCTTGTTAATAATGAACTCGGAGGCCATGTCATTGGCGGCGGGGTCGGCAAGAAGATCGTCGAAGGTTTCAAAGACCCAACGGAAACTACCGGTCCAATTCTCTTCGAAGATTCTCTGACGTTCTTCCTCAGGGGTGTCAACAGCGTTCCGGCCTACGGGACTGTCGAAAGCCATACCAAAAACATGGTTGCGACATTTCTCAATGATATCGTCATAATTGTCTTTGATATCCTTTTCCCATTCTGGCGTCATTGGTTTTTGCATAGCCGGCAAAATAAAATTTGGCGTGCGATGAAAAACCGTAACGCTTCCGGCAGTTTCAGCGAGTACCGGCATCATTTGCACCGTCGTCGCACCGGCTCCGATTATAGCGACGCGCTTACCGGCGTAATCTAAACCCTCGGGCCAGCGGGCCGAATGGAACAGTGGACCATTGAAGGTGTCCATGCCCTTGATTTTTGGAATCACTGGCTCAGAGATCATACCCATACCGCTGACAAAATATTTACAAGTGCACTGTTCGCCGTCGGCGGTAGTAATCAACCATGTACCGCTGTCTTCGCGATACTCTGCATTGGTGACGGCTGTGTTCAACTGGATGTGAGGCCACATGTCGCATTCGTCAGCAATAAAATGCATATAGCGATGCGTCTCTTCCCACGCGGGGTAACGCTGTGACCACGTCCATTTTTGTAAAAGCTCTTTGGAAAATGCCAGGCAGTAGTAATAGCCCTCGCTATCGGTCATGGCACCGGGGTAACGGTTCCATGTCCAGGTGCCGCCGATATCAGACGCTTTATCGAACACTTTAACCGATAGGCCGGCATCACGGAGATAGTGAATGAGTGCCAGACCGGCAAAACCTGAACCAATTACGATGGCATCAACGTCTGTTTTGATTTTATTAGTCATATCGTCATTTCCATAGAGTCGCGCTGTTATTCTTCGTTTGGCAGTAAATGCCCGTATTTTTTCATCGCCAGGTCACGTTGCGTCTGGGTATGGTAAGAAGGAAATAGCCCCGGCGCCGCTTCATACTCGCGGAGAACAGTCCGTGCAACAGTTACCTTATGGACTTCTGACGGTCCATCAACCATACCCAGCTCAGGTATATTCGCCCACATAGTCATTAACGGTGTTTCATCAGAGACGCCGATGCTGCCGTGAAGTTGCATGGCGCGATAGATGACATCTTGAAGGACTTTTGGTGTCGCGGCCTTGATCGCGGCAATCTCTTTACGGACTTCGCGATTATATTCTTTGTGCTTGTCAATTAACCATGCGGTGTAGAGTACATGCAAACGATATTGCAATATCTGTGTGTAGCAGTCGGAAATTTTGTCTTGCGTCATTTGCTTGGTAGCCAGTAGTTCACCCTTGGTGGTGCGGCTCAATACTCGCTCACACATCATATCCATGGCCTTTTGCAAAACCCCGACGGTGCGCATAGCATGGTGCACTCGGCCGCCACCTAAGCGTGTTTGCGCCACTAGAAAGCCTTCGCCTTCATTGCCTAGTAAGTGGTCTGCGGGCACACGACAATTGGTAAAGCGAATGTAACCGTGCACGCCGTCGCCTTGCTCAGCGTATGGGCCTACCGCTGAATTTCGCATGATGTCCATTCCCGGCGTATTTTTTTCTACCAGAATAATGGAAGCGCCTCGGTGAATCGGCACATCGGGATCGGTAACTACCATGACTAATAAAAATTCAGAAAAACGCGCATGGGAAGCAAACCATTTCTCACCGTTGATTACCCATTCGTCACCCTGGCGCACTGCCTGACAAGTGAACTGTGCCGGGTCTGAACCCGCCTGTGGTTCGGTCATTGAGTAGCAAGAGGCAATATTTCCATCGAGGAGTGGCTGCAAATATTTTTTCTTTTGATGATCGGTACCAAAGTGCGCAAGAATTTCAGCGTTACCAGAGTCTGGAGCCTGACAGCCAAATACACTGGGCCCGAAACGGCTGCGGCCAAGGATTTCATTCATTAAGCCAAGATTAACTTGGCCGTAGCCTTCGCCGCCAAGTTCAGGGCCGATGTGGCAAGCCCACAGGCGCTTCTCTTTTACAATTGCCCGCAGTGGTGCCATCGCAGCGGCAGCTGGAGACTCTGGATCCCAAGGATCACCGGGGCCCCGAAAAAGCAGGTCCAGAGGTTCGATTTCTTCGCGGGTAAATGTGTCAATCCAGTTTAATTGTTCTTGGAAATCACTGTCTGTTTCAAAACTCCAACTCACTGGTCGTACTCCTAAAAAGGGATAATGGTATCTACGATAACTTGCTGGATTCGAACAAGCAAGTCTTGAACTAAGTTCAGGTTTGGGGTTATTCTGTACAAAATTGAGAGGAAAATCTACCCATGGCGAAAGAAAAGGTTTGGTTGGTCACTGGAGCGTCCCGAGGAATTGGTCTTGAAGTGGCCCGTCGGGTTATTAATGCGGGGGAGCGAGTCGCTCTTTTAGCGCGTGGCGAGAGTGTGCTTGAAGCTGCCAAAGAGTTGGGCGAAAACGCGCTGGGGCTGCAAGCTGATGTGTCAGAACCTGCATCTGTGCAGGCGGCAACTGAAAAAGTAGTCGCGCGTTGGGGTCGCATTGATACGGTGGTAAACAATGCGGGAATGCATCGCGGTGGTAAAGTGGGCAGGTTGGCCCTCGAAGATTGGCAGGCGGTTATTAATACTAATTTAACAGGAGCCCTCAATGTTATCAGCGCGGCTCGCCCTAGTTTAAAAGAGGGAAGTTCAATTGTTAACATCGGCGCTGTGGTTGGGTTTCGCGGTTTCCCTGGTGATGCGGCCTATGGGGCATCAAAGGCTGGGCTTGCTGGTCTGACTCGTGCCCTGGCAATTGAGCTTGCAGGTAAAGGCATTACCGTTAATTTAGTGATCCCCGGTTTAGTGTTAACCGATATGACTGGAGGGCTTTCTGACAAAGCGCTGGAGTCGATGCGAAAAACAGTACCAATGGGACGTTACGGTGAACCTGAAGAAATTGCTGAAGTGATTGAATGGGTTGCTCGGTCACGCTATATGACGGGGGCGTTTGTCCCCGTTGATGGCGGTTTGATGTCCAGCTTTGGCGTGCCTCAATGAGCGACTCAGCAGAAAAATTCCAACGCTGGGCAGACTCCACCCTAGGCTTGCGCAATGCATACATCGAAGGAGAGCTCAGCGGCGGCAACTCTAATCTGACTCAGCTAGTAATCCACGACCAAGGTAAGTTGGTCATTCGCTCTGCTCCCGCTACCACTATTTCTCCGAAGGCACACTTAGGCGTGCAGCGCGAAGCCACATTTATGTCGGCATTGGCGGGGCATGCACCCGTACCCAAAGTGTTGTGCTGGTGCGACGATACCGAAATTCTAGGTTATCCTTTTGCAGTAATTGATTATATCGACGGTGTTGCGATCACTGACAAACTCCCCGACAGTTACGACAATATTGAAGCGTTGAACGCTATTGGTCTGCAATTAGCCAGTGCCTTGGGTGAAATTGCTTGTGCGCCATGGCAGGAACTTGGGCTCGCTGAGATGGGCAGGCCCGACAATTTTTTACGTCGTCAAATTGAGCGCTGGTTAAAAGTTCGTGATAGCCAGCCAACCCGAGATTTACCTGAGATTCAGCGGCTGGGTCAGTGGCTGTTAGATCATCTGCCGGAAGATGGCCCCGTGGGTATTTTTCACGGCGATTATCACCTCGACAACACGCTTTGCCATCGGGAACGTCCTGAACTTCTGGTTGTTATCGATTGGGAAATGGGCACCATTGGTGACCCGTTGGCTGATTTAGGTTTACTGTTGATGTTCTGGGGCCCTCGTTCGGTATCTCCACCGGGTTTTGCGCATGTGCAGGCGGCGACCCGAAAAGAGGGTGTGATTAGTCGCCGTGAGCTAGTTAAAGCGTGGCATAAAACCAGTGGTATAGAGCCACGCCATTTGAACTTTTATTTGTGTTTTTCTTTTTGGCGCCTCGCGGCAATTGTTGAAGGTGCTTACGGGCTCTATCTCGACGGCAAAGTTGATACCGATTATGCGAGGGGCCTTGAATATGATGTCCCAGCGTTACTCAAAGAAGCCGCCTTGGCGGCAAAAGGAGAATGGTAATGCCAACAACAGTTATGCCGTCAACAATGATGCACATGCCAATGACTGTGCAGATGATTATGGATCATGGGCGTAATGTATTCCCTGATTCTCGAGTGGGTACATTTGACGGCGAGAGCATTACGTATACCAGCTATGCTGAAATTGCAGAAAACGCAGCCCGCCTTGCTGCTGCGTTACAGTCTTTAGGTATTGTTCAGGGTGATCGGGTTGCGACGTTTAGTTGGAACAATACCGCTCATATGGAAGCCTATCTTGGTATCCCTTCGATGGGTGCAATTATGCACACAGTTAATATTCGGCTTTCGCCTGAGCATATTGCTTATATTATTAATCATGCTGAGAATCGTATTGTATTGCTGGATGCGAGTTTGATCGAATTATTTATACCGGTGTTGCCCCTATTGGAATGTGTTGAGCATATTTTAGTGATTGGTGATGGCGAGCTTGTAACCTCGATTGATACGTTAGATTACCGAGAGCAGTTAGCGGCGAATGAGCCTCTATTGGACTGGCCAGAACTGGACGAAACGTCAGCAGCGGCGGTATGTTATACCAGCGGAACTACCGGTAACCCTAAAGGTGTTGTCTACAGCCATCGCACCACTTTTGTTCATTCTCTTGCGTCTCGCGCTGCCGACACGTTTGGAATTTCTGAGCATGATTGTATTTTACTGTTGCCAGCTATGTATCACGCCAATGCTTGGGGTTTACCCTATAGCGGTTGGTTTAGTGGCAGTGATTTTACTTTACCGGGCCCGCATCTTCAGGCAGATGCGATCAAGCGAATGGTTGCCATCGATCGCCCGACAATAACAGCTACCGTTCCAACAATTTTGGGTGACTTACTGCGTGCCGATTCCAAAGATTTGGATATGACGTGTTTCCGCATGCTTGTTTGCGGCGGTTCTGCCGTATCGCCGGCGATGATTGATGCCGCCAGAGATAATTGGGGTGTGCCTGTTCTGCAGGGCTGGGGAATGACAGAAACTAGTCCGCTCTGTGCCTTATCCCACCCACCTAGGGATTATAAAGGGGCGGCTGAAACACAATGGCGCACTAAGAGCGGCCGACCAGTTTCTGGCATGCAAGTTAGAGTCGTCGATGACCATGGGAAGCCGCTACCTCAGGATGGTAGTTCTGTTGGCGAGTTGCAGTTACGAGGTCCCTGGGTAACTAGCGGTTATCACAAGGGTGAATCTTCTGACTCCCTGAGCGATGATGGTTGGTTGCGAACCGGAGACGTCGGTCATATAGATTCGCGACATTTTGTGCAACTCACTGATCGCACCAAAGATGTTATTAAGTCTGGGGGTGAGTGGATCTCTTCAGTGGAATTAGAAAATATATTGGCCGGTCACCCGGGCGTGATTGAGGTTGCCGTAATCGCTACGGCAGATGAACGTTGGCAGGAGCGGCCGCTGGTGATTGTGGTGGTTAAAGATGGCACCGATGCCACCACCTTGCGAGCGTTTTTAACCGATAAAGTGGCACGATTTTGGATGCCAGAATACTGGAGTTTTGTTCAAGACATACCAAAAACCAGTGTTGGGAAGCTCGACAAAAAACGCCTGCGCGATTTAAATAATGCGGGTGGGCTCAACGTTGAGGTAGTACGCTAATGAACAGTCGACAGGCCGTTGAGCGAGTTGAGGGTCGTATGACTCAGGCTGAACGGACCGCACTCTCAGACCGACTGATGTTCGAGGCAGCGATTGAGTTAATCAATGAGCATGGCACACAAAAAACCACGCTAAAGGAAATTAGTGAGCGTGCAGGCTACAGCCGTGGGCTGGCTAGTTATCGTTTCGGTTCTAAAGACGGTTTGATACTGGAACTATTTAAGCGTTTTGACGATCGTTGGAAAGATCACTTGCACGGTTACATTGGCAATGCGCATGGTTTGGAAGCTGTTCGACAGGCGGCTAGCGCTTTGCGTGATTTCTTAAAAAAAGAGTCGGGCTATTTGCGTGCGATGTATCTACTTTGGTACGAGAGCCTTGGGGGAGACAGTAATATACGCCGACTGCTGGCCGAACATCACGATGTTTATCGTCACGATGCCAGGAGTTGGATTGAGCAAGGTATTGAGATAGGTGAAATTAAACCCGATGTAGACCCTGCTTTATTTGCGGTGCAATACTGTGCGTTTAGCTTTGGTATTGTTTATCAGTGGTTGGTCGATGCGCAAGCATTGGAGCTAGACGCAGTGTTTGGTAATTATATTGATAACACCATCAAGTTGTTGGCCAAACATGAATAGCAGCTTTAGCCATTACGTTAATTCATTATTCGAATCATGTAATTAGAGAAAAAACGGAGAAACATCATGAGTCATCTGCCAAGAGAGAACGGAAAGTCAATTTACTATGAAGACTATGGCACTGGCGACAGCGCAGTAGTGTTAGTCCATGGATGGGGTGCAACTGTGCGAGCTTGGGACTACACCTTGCCCGGTCTCGTAGCATTAGGTTACAGGGTTGTGCTGCTAGACCACCGAGGTTGTGGTGAATCCAGTAAAGATTTTTCTGATATGGGCGTTGAAGCTATTGCCAGTGATGTCGTTGCTTTAGTTGATCATCTGAGTATTGGTAGCGTCGTTTTAAACGGTTGGTCGCTAGGTGGTGCGGTGATCGTAGCTGCGGCAACTCAACTGGGAGAGCGCTGTAAAGGTGTTGTTCTAACTTGCGGTGCTACGCCATGCTATTTACAAAAGCCTGGTTATCCCCATGGAGGTACTGACGATATATTGGCCGAAACGCTAACGGTAATGGCCGCGGATAGAGTCAATTTTCTCGCGGGTTTGTCGTCGGGTATTTGTGCCACTGACGTTAGTCCGCAAATAGTGGATTGGATGTACCGAATGTTTTTACAATCGTCGCCGCTAGCGGCGCAATCATTGGGCGCTTTGGGACCTTTAGATCAGCGTGAAGAACTGGCTGCATTGCAGGTGCCAGTGCTTAGTTTTATTGGCGGTCTTGATGCTGTGGTTGACCCTGCTGTCTGTCGTTCGGTTGCCGACTATGCCAAAGATGTCACTTTAGTAGAGTGCACGGCCTCGGGGCATGCGCCTTTTATTGATGAGGGTGAACTTTATCATTCAGAACTTCACCGCTTTATCGCCAAGCAACTTTAAGGAACAGTTATATGAGCAATGTAAATTATGGTCTGTGGTATGACTTTCGAAACCCTGTGCAATGGCGTCAGCCCTTTGAAGAATTTTATGCGGAGCGGTTAACACAGATTGCTGACGCGGAAAAAATGGGTTTTCGCTCTTGCTGGCTGACGGAGCATCATTTCTGCGAGGACGGGTATACACCATCACCTTTGGTAGTAGCCGCAGCCATTGCCGCTCGCACTGAAAAAATGCGTCTCGGTACCAATCTGATGCTGCTACCGCTACACGACCCAGTCCGCGTTGCAGAAGATGCAGCAACCTTATCACTGCTGAGCGGTGGACGTTTTGACTTAGGTGTTGGTATTGGTTACCGGCAGATGGAGTTTGATCAATTTAATCGTAAAATTTCTCACCGTCCCAGCTTGATTGAAGAAGGTATTGAAATTCTGCGCCGCAGTTGGAGTGGTGAGGCCGTTAATTTCTCGGGTAAACGTTTTGAAGTAGGAGACTTAAAGGTTACACCGACGCCAGAGACTAATCCAAAAATTTATTTGGGGGGTATGGCTGAGCCGGCCATTCAGCGTGCTGCGAGAGTTGCTGATGGTTTTCTGTCGACCGGTGCCATTGGTATTGATGTCTATAACGAAGCGCTAGAGAAGCAGGGCAAGTCGATTCAGGATGGCGATGTAATTTTGGGGTCGTGGGCTATTATTGCCGAAGATCCTGAGGCGGAGGTTGCCAAGGTCGCCGATCACGTTTTATATCAGAGCAATGAATATATTAAATGGGGTGCCTTTGGTCCGCCGGATAAAACGCCGCTGTTTGAAAACGCTGCCGATGCGATCAAGAACGGTTTGTACGAGCTGTGGGATGCCGACATGGCGGTGACTGAGCTGAATAAGTTGCTGAAGACGCACCCTAATATTCGTGACATTCACTTTTGGGCGCAATTTCCTGGTGAGTCAGTGAAGTCTGGCAACAAGCGCTTGCGCTATATTGCTGAGAAAGTATTACCACGGCTGGGTTGAGATACTGATCAAACTACTTGAGACCACTCATCGTCAGGATGCTGTTTAAGAACAAACGGTGAGCATCATCCTGATTGATGTCTGAATCAAAATACACTGCAGAGCGCAGTCCTATCATCAAACTATAGGCGACTTCAGCGTCGTCTTTGCTGTTGTTGATAAACACGGATGGACAGGCGCTGAGTATATCGGCTAGATGACTTTTGCAACGTTCGTCAAAGTCCCGTTTAGTGATTTTTAATGCTTGGTCATTAACCGCGGCGCCGAAGCATTCCAGCATAAAGCCAATTTCTTTAACGGTGCTCGCCTCACCTTTAAACCATAAATCGGTGAGCGATTGGATTTGCTCGCGTGGTTCTTGGGAGCTGAAACCCTCGATTTTCTCTAAAAAGCTTACGGAAACGTTTTCAAAGTATTGTTCAAGAATAGCCTCCTTACCTTTAAAATAGTAAAGAAGATGGCTGGGCGTCATATCTGCGCCTTTTGCTATATCCGCCAGTGTGGTCTTGATATAACCTTGCGCCAATATGCAATCGTGAAGCGATTTAAAAATTAAGCGACGACGGGCATCTCCGCGGCTATCGCGGCGACCGGCTCGGGAACGTCTGGCTGTTGGGGTTGGGATTGGGGTTGGCATGGACGCGGATGTTATCATGTTAGCTGTTGCGATGGCAGTGTCATTGCTGCGGATGAATTCAAATACTTAAACTTGAATTTAGTTCAAAACAGGCCTACTATGCTAGCCCTCAACTGATTGGAGGA
>TARA_B110000879_G_scaffold210305_1_pt1 | contig 12247 bp, 16 predicted proteins | sample TARA_B110000879 | Tara Oceans TARA_B110000879 (sample SAMEA4398094) | marine metagenome | biome: Polar Biome; feature: [SRF] surface water layer (ENVO:00010504); material: water (ENVO:00002006), including particulate matter (ENVO:01000060) such as... | depth 5 m
ATTATGAGTTGGCAGTCCAAAAATGGTGTAGTACCGATTATATGATTCACGGACTTTGGCCGCAAATAAATAGTACAGCCTACCCTGAAAACTGTAAAAAAGTGTCGTATGTAAAACCCACTGGTAAATTATTGACCGATATGAATGCGTATTGGCATGCATGTGATAGTACATTATGGGAACACGAATGGACGAAACACGGGTCATGTATGCAAGAACAAAACAACATAGACGAGAACACATTTTTCAATACGACCATATCACTCTTTTTGGAGAACACGAATTTATTAGATAAATGCGAAAACGACGATTGTATAGTGGCGTGTTTTGATTTGGATTATAAATTGATAGATTGTGAATAGGAAATTATATATTATGGTCGCAATTGGTGATAACCTTTATACAATGTTTCGTATTCAGACAATAATACTTCAAATGTTGGAATATTATATCACCCAATCCTATGTCGTGATAATCCTGACGTATCATAATATTTTCAATATGTCCTACTTGGCTCAATTGTGTAGAATTATTACTAATAATGACTGTGCCGGTACCAATAATCATGTGTGTATTTAAATCTTCTATTACAAAATAGATATATTCATTTTCCAAGTTGTCTAATATCTCTCGGGTTCTCAATATAGTTCGGTCAATCTCGGATAATAAACTCATAACTTCATAATATGCGTGCTGTAAATCGGTTTGTTTCAATCTACGTATACAAAGTGTTTTACCACCTATTAAAAAAACAGGATTCATTAGTTAAACTATTTCCTTATTTTTATAAATTCAACTAAAATCATTAGAATATTACAAAAGTAAATAACTTAAAATTAGGTCATGATAAATATATAGTAAAATGTTAAAGTGTTTTGAATTTATATTTGCGTATTTTGAACGTGTATTGTTTGATGGATTAGACGATTGTGACTATTATGAAATAGAAAATAATTATCCTTTTTCTGAAAAAAATACTAAGAATGAAATGGTATATGATTGTAGTTCATCCGATAGTAGTGAAGATAATAGTGATGTGTATAACTATGTCCTTCCATTTAACGGTTGTAAAATCACCCGTAGAAACATAGCATTTTGTTAAAAATAAAAAGAGTATATACAGTTCTTTTTATTTTTATACGTTATCACAAATGGTGTGCGAATTTAGGTTATTTATACAAATTGAAGATATCGAAGTATCAATTGTATCGTCACTACTCATATTTTGAATATCAATAATTTCAGAATCAGAATTAGAATCAGAATCAGAATTAGAATCAGAGTCGGTTTGTAATGGAATATCTAACTCTGAATCTCGTTCATATTCAGAGTATAAAAATCGTTCAAATATATCCCAGAGTGTTTGTAGATAAGACATTACAAATAGTACCAGATTATTTTTATACTATTTTGAAATGTCAATCAAAAATGTAATCTAAAATTATCATCTACATATTGTTGTAATTTCTGATAATAATCTTTTGAACGGCTTTCTAAATAATATCCGAGTCCAACGCCTCCAATGATAAGTCCAAAAGTATATATTGCGAATAATGTAATTGGTTCCATAACTATACTAAAAATATATATTTATCTGTAAATCGTATAAATACAAATAAACATTAATAGTAAAATACTAAATATGTACCGTTCTAACGCATTAAACACCCAAAACGCATTATTATTAAGTAATTTGATGGAATTTTATAATAAACATGGTAATTTGGAAAAAATGATGAAAATTATTAACGGTGAATCCGAAATATCTCTCAGAATTGTAGATTGGTTTGTAACGAATTTTGCTAAGAAATATTATACAGTCTATGAATTATCACAATCAATGGGTGAAAATCATTCAAATACAAGATTTAAAGTGTATAATGACTATAAATTAAAATTAAAAGCCTATTCAAAAAAAAGGTTTGACCCATTTTGTCGTTGGGACAGAATTTCTATACCTTACAATGAAAACCAACTCATGGAAACAACGATAGGTCAATTGAATTTTTTTAAATGGGCGATTGAGAATAAAATCGTAGATTACATTAAAAATAACTATGAAACTATTGAAACTGATATGAATAAACGTAATGTCACTACAAAAAAACGTGCTACATTGGATAATACAACAAATGATAAAATGGAAACTACGAATTCTAAAACGCGAAAACGCCGCGAAGAACTATCAGTTTCGGCATGTAAAACAATAAAAAAAGAAGATGTGAAAATAGTTGTAAAATTTAATTAGCATATTAGGGTGAATCAGAATAAGGAGAATTAGTAGGGGGAGGCAATAAGTTTACAGATTCATTTTGAATAATAATATTTTGAATAAATTGTTCTATTTGTGAAATCCACTGAATTCCAGGGTCATTGGTATTATTATCTATATAGGATGCGTCTTCATTTGTCAACAAGTCCAATACTTTGGTTGAGTTTGTAGTATTGTTATTACAATCCCAACGTTCATACTTTCCAAGCCATTCATCATGATACTTTTTACATTTTTCAAGATAGGATAATTCTATTCCAGCTTCTCCATCTCTTGAACGTTTATGAATTCGTTTAAAACAAACATCCGCATCAGCATTAATGTATATATGCCCTGCTACATTGAAATCTTTTGCGTGTTCGTTTGCCATTAAACAATAAATTTTATAGTCTAAATCAGTGATTAACTCATCGTCATGTAACATTTTCGCGAATATTTCTTTATCAGCATCAATCGAGCGTTCGCATATTAACATATCACAATTCGGATTATTACGAATAGTGTCACGTATCAACGTTAAACGGGTGGTGAGTGCCATAACTTGAAATTGGAATGCGTATTTAGAAGGTTCTGCGTAAAATTTTTGTAAAATAGTTTCCCCATTGTTATCTGTAATTGTTTCCCAAATATCTACAGGCTCTTTTACAAAAATAATGTTTTTTTTATCTTGAAAACGCTTATGGAGCTCATGGACGATGGTGGTTTTTCCAGCACCAATGTTTCCTTCAATAGAAATAATAACGGGTTGACACATTTTAGAAGACAGATATAGATAATCTTAATATAATTTTACAAGAGATACGTTATACATCCATTTTTCAATTTTTTATACAGATAAAAATATGCGATTATTATATACAGTTATGGAGGCAGTACCCACAACCGAAAATGAAGAAATTACCGTATCGGTAAAGTCAACCGAAGAACCTACTAAATCTAAATGGCAATCTTTTGTTAGTGAATTGAAAGAAATTCAGGAAACAATGGGCGATCAAGACTTTAAACAAAAAACAGGCTCTTATGTGACGTTTACATTAGAAATGTACCGTGTTTTTATGGGTACATTGCTCTTGTTTTTTGTTCCCCAAAAGTGCGGTGACGAACTTTGTAGTTTTTCACAAATGACAAGCAAAACCGATACTATGCATGTAGGTAATATATCTGTAAATCTTGCCACATTCGTTGCGTTTTTCATGATGTATGTTATTGAACTTCGTCGTGAAAATAAAATGATTTCTTATTTAGAAGTAAATAAGGAATTCCCATCGGATAACGATGCTGTTGGAGAAGCCTTATTACTTTTACCTGAAAAGAAAAGAAAAGTTATATTAAATTTAGATGGGTCTTACCAGAAAGCGTGTTACGTTGCTGCCATTTGTTACTTAGCAAATTCAGTTTATAGTGGATTTACCATATATGATAATTACTATGATAGTAAGACAACCACCGTATTTGTGACAAATCTATTATTCTTGGTCGGTAAATTAGTTGATGTTTATGGATTAGCTAATACTGAAACTAACATTTTCTATTCCGCCTACTTAAAAGATAAGGTCCAATATAATTATGCCGACCCTGATAAGGTAAAAGAAGAACCTAAAGTGGTTGAATTAACAGATGTTGTTGAACCCAATGAAACCGCATAATTACAGCATTGATATAGGTTTATAGAAAAGTATATCCAGATATTTACTTGTAGTAGGAATTTCATCGTCTCCATATATATCTTGAAGCAATAACCATTCAAACATTCCTCCTACATACAAATACACATCTGGAAATCCCAAGCCAGATAATTGTTTCGCTTTTTTTTCTATACTATCGTCATTTGCGTTTTTACCGTATATTATGAATTTGGGTGTAAAATCGTATTGATTTAAATATTCATTAATCGCTTTCTCCTCAGTTTGATAAGAAATTGTATTTTTAATCAAACAATGTTGTTCGTTTGATAGTAATGTATTTATAATGACATATTCTTTCGGATTAGCTATAATATGTTGCATGTCTTCAAATGATAATTTTTTATGCGTTTTTTGGAAAAGTCCATTAAACATTTTATTATAGATGTATTCGTATTTCTATATTTTTTCCAGAAAATTGATTAAAAACCTATGACACAACCATATGTAACTTATAATAAGACCTAACGAAAATGGATCTCTCTCAACGCAAATTAGTAAAATCTGAATGGGAATCAATTGAAATACCTGTTTCTTCCCAGGAAAAGGAAATTTTACAAATGATAAAAAAAGGGTATCACGATGTTGATATACATACCAATTCTCAACAATCATTGTTCTCATTTGTAAAAATAGAACAGAACACTGGTACAGAATTATTATTATTTCAAAGATATTTTGAAGCTCACTTAAAAGAAACTATACAAAAATATGGCAAAAATGCGCCCCAATTACTTAATATTGAGTTTCCAGGATCTGGTGGAAAGTTGAAAACAATGAAAAGTATTGACAAACTACGTATTGAAAATCTCGAATTAAAAATAAACGAAAATAAAAAATACATATTCGAATACGTATTACATGAAATGATACATAATTTACTTAAACATGTATACAAACGAAAACCAAAATATTCATTCTATTTATATACTCTTCTACAAATAAGAAAAGCTACTATCCCAGGATTGAATACTCATTTTGTTGATATTATGGACAAAATTATCAGCTATGTGAATTCATTTACCAAGACCAGTGAAATCATTACCAACTCATATGAATTTATTGAAAAAAATCCACATCTTTTGAAATATGAAGACAAAACACTATTCCAACATCAGAAACAAATCTATAATATGTGTAGACCCCAATCTGATGGATTTGTTCCTAAGTTGGTATTATATACTGCTCCTACAGGTACCGGTAAAACCCTCACTCCTATTGGTCTTTCTGAAAACTACAGAATTATATTTGTATGTGTTGCTCGTCACATTGGTCTGGCTCTGGCTAAAGCTGCTATTACAATGGAAAAGAAAGTCGCATTCGCATTTGGATGTGATACCGCATCTGACATCAGGTTACATTATTTCTCAGCAGTAGATTATACACGTAATTGGCGTTCAGGTGGAATTGGCAAAGTGGATAATAGTGTGGGAACCAACGTAGAAATTATGATATGCGACGTTCAATCCTACATTACAGCAATGCATTATATGTTAGCGTTTAATGAAGCTGAAAATATTATTACTTATTGGGATGAACCCACTATTACGATGGATTATGAAGAACATGAATTACATTCTACTATTCATTCCAACTGGGTAAATAACAAGATTCCCACATTGGTTTTGTCATGTGCTACATTACCAACACAAGAAGAGTTATTGCCAGTATTTCATGATTTTCAAGCTACATTTGAAAATGCGGAAGTACATACAATTACCAGCTATGATTGCCGTAAATCGATTTCTATTCTTGATAAGTCAGGATATTGTGCTTTACCACATTATCTATATGAAGAACATTCTGAGATGATAAGATGTGCCCGGTATTGTGAATCGAATAAAACTCTTCTGCGATATTTTGATTTACGTGAAATTATCAAATTTATTGAGTATGTTAATTCCCAAAACCTAATAGATGACGATTACACGGTTGACAACTATTTTACAGGAAATATCACAAACATTACCATGAATAAATTAAAAGAGTATTATCTCGACTTATTATTTCAGATTGATGAAGACGAATGGAGTAAAATATATAAATACTTACAAAGCGTGCGAACAATGAAATTTGAAACATCTAAATCGGGGTCGAATGGTATTTCCATTACAACTTCAGATGCTTACACATTAACAGATGGACCTACTATTTTCCTGGCAGACGACGTAGATAAAATTGGTAAGTTTTATATTCAACAAACAAATATACAACCATCTGTATTTGAAACGATTTTATCCAGAATTACAAAGAATGATGGATTGATTAAGCGAATCGAATTCTTAGAAGGTGAAATATTATCTAAAGAAACAAAGAATAGCAATTATGACGAATCAAAAACAGTCAGAGAAAGTGGTCGATTATGTAAAGAATCACAAGAATTTGACAATGAAATTAAAAAATTAAGAAAGGAAATTAAACTGGTCTCATTAGATGCTATGTACGTACCGAATACACGCCCACATCAGAATATATGGTCTCCTGATGGAGAAATTCATGAAAACGCATTTGTATCTAATATTGATGATGTTACATCAAAAGAAATTATGCAGTTAAATATTAGTAATCATCTGAAAGTATTACTACTATTGGGTATTGGTATGTTTATTGAGAATCCAAATATTAATTATATGGAAATCATGAAACGTCTTGCCGAAGAACAGAAACTATTTATTATTATTGCGTCGAGTGATTATATTTATGGAACAAATTATCAGTTCTGTCATGGGTTTATTGGCAAAGACCTAACCAAAATGACTCCTCAAAAAACATTACAAGCTATGGGACGCATTGGAAGAAATCATATTCAACAAGATTATACAGTACGTTTCAGGGATGATGGAATGATTACAAGATTATTTCAGAAGCCTCTTGTAAATACAGAGGCAAATAATATGTGTTCGTTGTTTGTTTGTGATTAAATCGGAACTCTGTTATAATCAAATTTGATAATGGACTGTTCTACATTATTCAATATTTGTGTATCTAATGTTTCAAATTTGTCATTTTCATTAAATCGCATTGGCATATACGCGTCACATATATGGTCGTTATTAACATAATTAAAATAAATGTTTTTTATTGGGATTTTTGATTGATTTAAGAAATGTGAAAATACTTTTTCTCCTCCTATAATCCAAACATCATCGTATTTATTTTTCGTACAATGCGATACAACTGAATCAATATTAGTAAAGTATTCTACATTTCCATATGGAGAATATATGTTATCATATCTTTCCTTACTCAATACAAGGTTGAATCTTCCACCAAGAGGTTTGCAATATGTCACCATTAAATTATCATATGTATTCATACCCATCAAGACTGCGTTGTTTCCATTTCCACGAGTTAGTCTTGAAAATAACATAGTATACGCATTTGAATTGGTCCATGGTAAACACCCTTTATATCCAATTCCACCTCCACGACAAATTGACGTAATTATGTTAAAATTCATCATAATAGGTGTATACATATTTTTCTAAATATGTATACTTAGAAGTATTATGAATAACGAAAATATAAAAATAATCCTTTTTAGTTATTCATATGAACGGCAAGTTAATAGATTCTTTTCGTTTTTTACCACGTACTGTAGGATATACATATACAGATTTACCGTCGTATATTTCTATGGTAAAGAGTTTAGTCAACCAGCATAACGAGCATACAAAGAATAATTATGACATTTATAAACATATAACAAATCACTCACAAATCACTCAAATTTATACAAATCTACATAAAAATAAATAATTAGTTTACGTTTTCTTCTTCTTCTTGTGCCTTCTTGATAGCATCAGCTACATCTAATCGTGCCTTCTTGATAGCCTCCGCCTCTTCTTGTGCCTTCTTGATAGCCTCCGCCTCTTCTTGTGCCTTCTGGGCTGCGTCCGCCTCTTCTTGTGCCTTCTTGACTGCGTCAACTTCTTCTTGTGCCTTCTGGGCTGCGTCCGCCTCTTCTTGTGCCTTCTTGGTAGCTTCAGCTTCTTCTTGTGCCTTCTTGGCTTCCTCGGCCTCTTCTTGTGCCTTCTTGACTGCGTCAACTTTTTCTTGTGCCTTCTTAGTTGCGTCAACTTCTTCTGACAATAGGGCTATTTCTTCATTTTCATTAATGGGATTTTGTTTAACAACATCCACAGTATTTTTATCTTTGTTTTCTAATAGTTTTTGTTCTTTATCAGATATATCTTTGATGGGTTCTGTTTTCTTACAAAAAAGTGATCTTAAAAAATCCATTACACCTTAAATTATATAACCGATATGTTTTTAATTTGTTTCCTAACAATAATATGTTGGTCGCGGACGATAATATAAATCTTTCGTAAATTCGATATATTTGCATATATATTTCTTAATATCGTTAGGTAAATGAAGTGTAAATATTTTGTGTGCTTTTTCTATAATGTCTTTTGGTGGAGTTAATACTTCATAAAATTTATTAACAGAACTTACAATGGTTTTATTTCCATCTATATTAAATTCTGTTTCTAATCGTGAACGAGATAATAACACTTGTAGCCCAGTATCATACGAATAGGTACGCCCGCGAATATAATTTGAAGCTAAAAATGTACCAATCATGTAGTTACTATTTGGTATTCTTAAATCGTTAGTTAAATTCCATTGAATATCAATCATATACCTTCTTCCTGGTATTAGGTCATATGATTTTATTAGTTTTGACAATGGCATTATTATTATATTGTTACATTTTTGGTATGATAATTTTCGTTCTTTTTGCACTTTTATACAAATTAAATAGTTTTACGTTAAAAATGTATAAAAGTGCAAAAAAGAATTGGTAGAGGAATTTGAAATTGGACATAAAATAAATGTCCAAAATGAAAATCCTGGATGAGAAATTTTAAAAGGGTTACTCAAAAACACGTTTTAGACGTATATGCTGTATTTTATGTATTTCTTGATAAATTAATGTTAGCATAAAAAATAAGTATATTACGCGTAAAAGTATTTAGGCGAATATCTATATAGCATATATAGAGAAAAATGCTACATACTGTATCAAATAAAATGTCTCAACAATTTTGTTGTGAAAAATGTAACTACGTATGTGGTAAGAAAAGTGATTATAATAAGCATTTAAATAGTAATAAACATAATGCTACTGAATGCTACCCCAATGCTACCCCCGATTCGCTACTATGTAAATGTGGAAAACAATATAAACATTCTTCAAGTTTTTACAGACATAAAAAGACATGTAAGTACGATGAATCTTCTGACACAAACAATAATATATCAGATGAAGAACCGTTAAATGATGATAATCAAGGTGCTGATGTAAAGGTATTATCCAATACAATATTTGAGTTAGTGAAACAAAACAATGAATTTAAACAATTGTTAATCGAACAAAATCATAAAATGATGGAAATGGCAGGAAATATGGGTAACAATAATAACAACACGAATATAAACAGCAACAATAAGTTCAATCTCAATGTATTTTTGAATGAGAAATGTAAGAACGCAATGACATTGAAAGATTTTGTAAAATCAATTAACATATCAGTACAAGATTTTATAGAAACAGGAGAACGTGGTTTCATAGATGGCATTTCAAATATCATCGTAGAACGGATAAATGAAATGGAAATCCATGACCGTCCACTCCATTGTACGGATTTAAAGCGCGAAACGGTTTATATTAAGGATGATGGCAAATGGGAAAAAGATGAGGATAAAGTCAAGCTACGTAAGGCAGTTAAAGGTGTGGCCTACAAGAATGAAAGAATGCGTCCAGTATGGTATGATTCGACACCAGATGTGGGTATTATGGGAACAGAAAATTATGAAAGGTTCTTCAAATATTCCGAATCAGCACTTGGTGGGTGTGGAAAAGATGAAACCAAATTATTTGAGGATAAAGTAATGAAGAACGTTCTCAGAGAAGTTACTATTGATAAAGAAAAACAGTAATAAATGATATAAAGACGTTTTTACTATATTATTTGTGTGGGTAGTGTGAATAATGTAAATAGTGTAAATCCGCCCCTTTAGCTCATCTGGTTAGAGCGTGAGCTTAGTACGACTGCGTTTTGCTGGTCCTGTTTAGCTCAAGGTAATGGGTTCAACTCCCATAGGGGGCTATTATTATTATAATAATTTGAGTATACATTTCAGATTATTATAAAGGTTATAATGTATAAGACATGCTACGAAACAATCCAACCATAACTACAATCATATGTTGCTTATTAATAATAATATTTACTGCTCTATTAATATGGTATTTTTTTAACAAACAGGAAAATGATTATAAGGAAGGACTTGAGAATGACGAGAGTTCCCCAAAATTAATTGTATCTTTAAAAAGTGATAGTAAACTATCAGCAGATAAACAATTAGATAAGGGAAATGGAATACCCGCCCACATAGAATATTCAATAACGTCATTATCATCGGATGGTGTCATATTAGATAATCGTTCTACTATATTTAACGAAAATACCCCCAAACAAATAGGATTTCAATCATTGAATCCAGTTATGCATAAAAATGCGAATATGGTAAACCAAAATCGTTTTATTGTAATTTCACCCAAAACCGCAGTGGAGTTTCCTGAGAATTTCACATTAACAATCGAAAATAACGTAGAAGAAAATAAAATGCAGTTTGATTTATGGGGAGATACATACATAAATAAAAATAAACCACGCCCTATTGGTAATCCAAATACGATAATTGGTCCACATAATCTGTCTGGTTATACGAATGTATCCGAAGATATATCAATGTTTACCTATAATAAACAGATATTTACAGAGGGATGTTTCGTTAAAGACAAAAAAAAATGCAGTATAAACAAATTAAATATAGGTAAAAACATAATCAACGTAATCCAATCGGGTCCTATATTTGATAATAAGGGTGGTAAAATCGGTCATGTTACAAAAACCAATAGACAATCGAATAATTCAACCGATACTATAGAAATGAATATTGAGAACTATACAGGAGCAACCGGAATATTGTTATACGTAGGGTATACTACAAATCTCTAATATAGATTGATTTTGAAAATATTAAATAGTTATATATTATAAGTATTTAATGAAATTAACAACCCGAAATGGAATATATTTTCTAATTTTAATAACATTGTTTTTGGTGTCATTTTGGTATTTTTCCCGTGATGATAAATATATTGAAAATTTAGATGAAATGTACGAAATCGGGGCTAATTGTGATGGTCCATTTGGATGTAAAACGCCCGAAGAAATGAAAAAGGAAGGAAAAGCTGAACTAAAAAAACAACAAACAGAACTTGCGAAACCACCGTCATCTCCACCGAATATAGCAGATATTAAATTACAATTTACCATTGAAAACCAAACACCAACAACACAAAGCATAAAATATAATTTGCCAACTAAACCAAAAAATCCTTATATAGGTGGGTCGGTTGGTATGGGTATGCAGACTAAGTTATTTGATTTTACACAGCCTTTAATTAAAACAAATGTGCTAAGTAGTACAAAAAGTGATGTATATATGTTAGATGTAGACCCAAAATCGGTAGGTATGATAGATGAAGCGAGTTATTCAGTTACAACACTATCGGTGAATCATCCAGACATCAAATTACCAACATCTACATTTGATGAATACATACCTCGTAATAAATCTTTAAATGAAATTTATAATAATAAGAAAAAATACATAAACGAGGTAGACAGTAAAATAACAATTAGTAACAATGAGGTATATAGTGAATACACTGAAAATAGGAATAGTAATATAAATGTAAAATTAGATAAAGCAAGACCGAACAACAATTTTATAATAATAACGCCTACTACAAACGATATGTTTCCTAAAAATTTCCAATTAGAAATAACAAATAACACGAAACAAACAAATCAAATGGTTAATTTATGGGGCGATTTCTTTTCAAATAAAAGCAAATCACAACCAGATGGAAACCCAAATAGAATATTAACGGCAGATGATATTTCAAACTATACAGAAAAAGTATCACGAACGGTTTTTGGTTATAATAAAGATGCGTTTGGAGAATCATGTAAAAAACTGGATGAAAGTGAATGTGAAATAGCCGGTATGGATGTTGGTAATAAATGTATTAACATAATACAATCAGGCGATATTTATGATGAAACAGGTGATAAAATCGGTAGTGTATCAATAATAGAGGCGACTGAAGCTAAACCCGAACAAAAAATAATTATAAATGTAGATAGCGGTAATGTAACTGGTCTGTTACTATATACATCCTACTTGATGTAAACGATTTGTAAATATATAT
>TARA_B110000879_G_scaffold134968_1_pt1 | contig 12224 bp, 23 predicted proteins | sample TARA_B110000879 | Tara Oceans TARA_B110000879 (sample SAMEA4398094) | marine metagenome | biome: Polar Biome; feature: [SRF] surface water layer (ENVO:00010504); material: water (ENVO:00002006), including particulate matter (ENVO:01000060) such as... | depth 5 m
CAAGGTGACCTTACAAGTGCTAACGTATACCTTAATAAGTATACTGGTCTTATAAAGACTATCGATGACGCTACTACTGCAGTTAATGGTAACACTTCAAATTCTATGTCTATTACTTCTGGTGCTTCTGGCAACATAGATACACTTATCTCAGATATGGCTAACGCAAGACCAGCGAATGTTAAGTCTGCTCCAAACCAAGTACTATTTATCGGACAAGATAACTTTGACAAGTACGTAGATACTCTTAACGCAAAGAATCTTTACCACGTAAATGCCACTGACTGGGCAAACTATACTGTATCAATACCAGGAAAGAACGTAACACTTGTAGGTGTTGTGGGTCTAGATGGTACAAACAGAATGTTCTTAGGTACTCAAGAAAACTTCTTCTTAGGTTTTGATTTACAAAATGATGAAGAGGAATTTGATATGTGGTACGATAAGAAAGATGACAAGGTTTACTACCGAGTTAAATTTAAGAGAGGTTTACAAGTAGCTTACCCTAACGAAATCGTTGAATTTACAATCTACATACCATAAAAATATAAAAAAAAATTATGGCTTGTAATTTAACAACTGGATTTGAAGTAGGATGTAACGATTCAATAGGAGGAGTAGCAGAGTTCTGGATAGCAAATATGCCTGACGGATTTGTTGCTGGAACTGATGGAAGTGGAGAAGTGACTAGTCTCACATCTACTACACCAGCCGAACTAATTTATCGTAAGTATGAGTGTACTAACGCTCAAGGTGCATCCTCAGTAATGAACGATAACCCTACCGTAAACGACCAAAATGGTACTAGCTATTTTGACCAAACCGCAACTTATGTTCTCAATAAAATGGAGAAAGCAAAACGCAATGAGGTTAAGATGATTGCTAGAGCTAAGATGTCTATTATCATAAAAGATAACAACGGCGTATATTGGCTAATGGGAGCGATTAACGGAGTGAGACTAACTGCTGGAGAAAATGGGACTGGTACTGCACTTGGAGATAGAAACGGGTATAGCCTTTCTTTCCAAGCTCAGGAATTTGACCCGATGCCAATAGTAACGGTAACACTACCTTTAACATAAAAGAAAGTCTACTTTAACAGACAACCAAGCCCACTGCTTAGATGTGGTGGGCTTTTTTATAAAATATTATAATGGATATCGTAGAAAAAAACACAACGAATTTAATTTATTGCAATATCTCCAACGAGGTAACTAACGCATATTTTACGATGACTATCCAAAGCTCAGAGTACGAAGTAAACGTAACTCTAGCGGCTCCTAGTGGAGTGAACAATAGGTATGTTATATTCACGCTTATAGATGGGACACAAGATCTTCCTAATGCTACAATAGACCTACCCAATAACGGAGACTATCCGTATAAGATAATGAATGCCACTATTTCTGGAGGTACTGATGGTACAGAAATACACAGAGGAATATTAAGGCTTAAACAACCAGCAGAAAACGTATATTCGTACACAGACGAACAAACGACTATTATATATGAATAAGTTTCCTATAATCACAGAATTTGCATCGGCAGAAGTGCCAGTATTCTTAGAGAAAAAGAATAAAAATATAGTTTATTTTGGAATAGACAACCTATACCCTTTTGAATTGATTGATTTATACAACGATTCATCTACTCATAACGCTATTGTAAACGGGAAAGTAGGCTATATAGTAGGGAATGGGCTAGAATCTGAAGATATAGAGGTAAAAAAATGGCTAGCCTCAGCCAATATAGACCAAGACTGGACAAGTTTACTAAAGAGCTTGACCTTAGACTATGAGCTATTTAACGGATATGCGATAGAAGTCATCAAGACAAGCGTAGGGAATCAATACCACCACATAGATTTTGCTAATATAAGAGTAGGTTTAGATGGTAGTATAAAATACGCAGATGATTGGTTAACGGATAAAGGGGTAAGAAATTCAAGACCTAATATACAAGAGTTAGAAAGGTACAACCCAAGAAATCCTGAGCAGAAAAGAGGCGTTATCTACCACGTAGATTATAGACCTAACCTTAAATACTATCCTTTACCAGTTTATGTAGGCTCACTTGCAGAGATTAGAACAGATGTACAGATAGGCGATTACTGGCTAAATGAAGTAAAAAACGGTTTTGTTGGCGGTACTTTAATCCAGCACAACAATGGTGTGCCAGAGACCAAAGAAGAGTCTAAGCAATTTGAGGAGGCTTTTAAAGAAAAGTTTGGTAAAGCTACTGGTACTAAAATAGTTCATTTATTTAGCCCATCAAAAGAAAATAGCAGCGAGATAAGTAATCTAAACGGAAACGACCTTCACGAGCGTTATATTAATATGAGTGAGAGGGTAAAGGAGTCTATCTTTATCGGTCATAGAGTTACTAACCCTATACTATTCGGAGTTAAGGAGCAGAACTCATTAGGCTCTAGAAGTGAATTAGATTTAGCTTATGAAATATTTACAAATACTTATATAGCTGAAAGACAAAATACGCTACTTAGGACTATTAAGAAACTTGCTTTCTTTGAAATACAAAGAAGCGACATTGAGATAATACCACTCAAGCCAATAGATACCGTAGACCTAACTTCTGATATAATCTTAGCTAATTTAAGTAGAGAAGAAATCAGGACAATGATAACTGACCAAACTGGCTTAGAATTAGAAGAAGAAATAAACGTACAAGCAGCTCCTACTTTTAAAAGTATTGTACAAGATGGCAAGCCTTTATATGATACAATAGAAGAGGCTGAGAGAGTAGCAAAGGAGTTAGGTTGCGAAGGATACCACGAACACGAGATAGACGGCAAGGTGTGGTATATGCCTTGTACTACTCACTCAGAGGTAAGCGATAACAAAATGTCTGCTTGTAGTTGCTTTTCAAGCGATGAGGATGTCAAGGTTTTAAACTACCTTAAAAAAAAAGGAGTTAAGAAATCAAAATACGAACTTATAGAAAGTTTAGACATACACTTCGATTCTAATGGCAGTCCAAAAGAGTTTGCTACTCCAGAGCAAAATATACTAAGGAGTATTATTAAATTACTTAAAGATAACCCAAAAACAACGGCAATAGCAATAGCTAAGGCTTTAGATTTAGGGTTTAATGATATAGTAGGCTACTTGCTTGGTTTGACCTCAGATGGAATAATAAGTTCTGACAAGACAGAAATAACGCTTACTAACTTAGGGGATAAAGTAGCTAATGGTATAAACATACCAAAGGCAGAAATAAAATACCAATACCAGCTAAGAAGTGATGCACCTGAGTTAAAGAAGAATGACGAAGGTGTAACTATAGGAGAGTCTAGGAAGTTTTGCACAGATATGATGGAAGACCCAGATTTAAAAGGTAGATACTGGAGCAAAGAAGAGATAGAAGGAATGAGCAATGATATGACACCTGATGACTTTAGCAATGCCTCAAATGTTTGGCTCGCTAGAGGAGGCTGGTATCAGCCAATAGAAAACGAAGGAGAAAGCAAGGCAGCTATACCTTATTGCCGCCACGAATGGAATCAAGTAATAGTTAGAAAAAAATGATATTAATAGTCAGCCCAGCATTCATAAAAGAAAATACGGTTCTACATTATAACGTAGACGATGGATATCTCAAGCCATTAATTGATAGTATACAAAATACTTTTGTTAGACCAATTTTAGGGAGTGCTTTATTTGACGAGATTCTAGCACAGATAAAAACAAATTCTGTAACTACTTTAAACGAAACACTCATAAAAGAATACCTAAGAGATGCTTTGAAGTGGGAGGTATGCCATAAATATACTAGGATCGGAACTTATAAGCTAAGAAATAAGGGAGCTGGTAAACACTCTGGAGACAACTTCACACCACTAGCAGAAGGAGAATTAGTAGTAGCTAAGAATATATACAAGGACAACGCAGATTTTTACAGAAGAAAATTAAAGTTATTTTTGAAGCAAAACCAGAATGACTACCCATTATACAAAACACCACCAAGCGGAGTAGATGTAGTTTATCCTGAGCAAGATTTAGAATGGAGAAGCCAATTTATAGTATAAACAAGGAGAAGAAATTAGAAAAGTATGTCCAAAAGTTTAACCATAAAAAATGTCCAGACAATAATGGAGGGGATAGCAAGCGAACATCCGCAAATAAACACTATCCTAAAGGGTAACGTTTGGGATGTAGACCTTACTAAAAACGTAACTGGTAGCTATCTTATATACGAGGTAGCATCTATTACTCCAAATGGGTTTAATGGAATAGACTACTCATTAGATATATTTTTGTGCGATAATGTTACGGAGATAAATACCGAAACTAATGAGGTCAGCGTTCAAAACGAATGTTGCCTAATCGCTTTAGATATTATGAGCATATTTGAGAACTATAATAAATCTATATATGCCGATTTAAACTTAGCTTTAGTGCTTAACAAGAATTGGAGCATACAACCTTTTACAGAGAGATTCGATAGCCTCTATTCTGGAGCGGCTATTAGTATGAGTTTAAGCTCTGCTTGGGGTTATGCAAGATGTAAAGTGCCAGTATGAGTATATTAAAACAAGCAAGCCTATTGATGTATCCAAGTGGGTACAAGGAGGACAAACTATATAGCATTCTACCAAAAGACGGTAGCGGAGATTTGAGCTTCGCAAGGTCATCAGTTGGAACGAGAGTGAACGCTGAAGGGCTGATAGAAACAGTACCTTATAACTTAATAAATTATAGTCAAGATTTTACAAATGGAGTATGGACTCCAAATGGAGTCGTAGCTACTTTAAATTCGGGAACTGCACCCGATGGCACTAACACTTTAAACGATGTATCTTCGGATAATTCGAACGTACAAGAAAATAGATTTAGATATGCTACGTCTTTAGCGGTTTCTACTACATATACTATTTCTGTGTTTTGCAAAGTTAAAGACATAAACAACTTTTATATTCGAGACTTAACGGGTGGCGGTGGAGTAAGCATAATAAACGTAGCAACAAGTACTGTCTTAGTGACTGGGTCAGGCTCTACTGTATCTATAGTAGACTTTGGAAGTGGTATTAAAAGGGTTATTGTAACATTTACAACACCTTCAAGCATCGGCAATAATTTAATAGATTTTGGAATAACAAGCAGCAACACCGATAGACAGAGTGCGATTGCCATAGGTATCGGAATGTATTTTTGGGGTGCAATGATAAATGAAGGCTCAAGTGCTAAAACGTACCTAAAAACAGAATCGGGTTTAAACATACCTCGCATAGACTATTTAGGTGGAGGATGTGGTAAGCTACTTTTGGAGCCTCAGAGGACTAATACCGTTTTGTATAATTCTGACTATACGCAGTATTGGGCGAATGCAAATGTATTAGTTACTCAAAACGCTACAATATCCCCGAATGGCAATAATGACGCTCAGAAATTAACAAGTGCAAATACTTTCGGTCAGCACTATATTAGGGAAATAAGAGCTGGTCATACGGTAGGTGCTCCGCACGTTTATAGCTGCTTTGCAAAGGCGGCTGAATTGGACATATTAACACTTAGACTATTAAATGGAGGCGGTCAAACGTACACAGATTTTGACCTAACAAACGGCACTCACAACGGAGGTGCAAATGGTAAGATGATAGATTTCGGCAACGGTTGGTGGAGATGTATTAGCTATCACGCATCTTCAACAAGCCAATATTTATATCCTTACATCTATACGAAAGTAGGCAACACACAAGGAGACGGAGTTAGCGGTTTTTATGTATATGGTGCAATGATAGAGGAGGGTACTTATGAGACTTCGCTAATAGATACAACTACGACAACCGTAACACGCACGCAAGACACAAGCATAACAACTGGGCTTAGTAGCGTGATAGGACAAACGGAAGGCACACTGCAATTTAAGTTTGAAAAAAGCAAAATAATAGAAGATTACGCGGTTATTAGTTTAATGAGTACTGGCACAGATGCAATAATGATAGGGACAAGAAACTTATCGCCAGCAAATGATTCTTTAAGACTTCTTTTTTTTAAAGCAAATGTTTTAACACTAAATCTTACTTTAGCCACTAACATAGGAAATGGGACTTTCAATGTAGCAGTAGCTTACAAACTAAATGATTGGTCAGTATTTGTTGATGGAGTTGAGGTTTACACAAATACAAGTGTGGCAGCCCCAAGTTTACTAACAGAGTTAAGGCTTCTTAATAGATTTGGTACTGCGTATAATTTTAGCTATCCAGTAGAAAATTTAAGCCTATTTACAACAAGATTAAGCAATACAGAATTAGCAACGCTAACAACACTATGATATTTTTAAAATACGAATTTACAGACCAAGAAACTTGGGAAGCGGTAAGAGCAACCCTATACACAGAAGAAGAAGGCTTAATACCTGAGATAAATGCCGTTGTGGAAATTGGGCACATTTGCTTTGCTTATGACGAAGAAGGGGAATGCACAGACCTAAGTACTAAGTTCGCCGTTGATATGCTCTTAAACGAGCCAGTAGATAGCTTAGACGCTTATATTGTGTGGCCTACCCCAGTTGGAGTTCATACCTTCAGCGGGGATGACTCGCTTTATATTCAATCCTATTGTTCTATCCCAGCACATAGCGAAAGCCCTTATTGCATAGTTCCTGATGAAGATTTATCTTAGCACTATAGCAACTACATTGGTATTATTCTTTGCCCCGATAAAGGGCATTATTCTAATGGTGGCATTGGCTACTATATTAGATACTGCATTCGGTTTATGGAAGGCTAAGAAATTAGAAGAAGAAATAACAAGTAAAATATTCAGAAACGGATTAGTTCCTAAATTGGTCAGCTATGTAGCTGCGGTGATGCTGATATATGCTTCTGATGTGTTTATAATAAACGCTTTAACTCTCAGCGTTATTAGCGTGGAATTTATCTCTACTAAATTAATTGCTTTGGTATTATTATCTATCGAAGTCAAGTCTATGGATGAGTCGTTTGTTAAAGTAAAGGGCTATTCCTTTATAGACAAAATAAAGGTAATCATAAATAAGATTAAGGACTTAAAAAAGCAATTTTGAATTATAGCTTAGATATAGCTTTCCACTTTCCTCACGACAGATTTGCTTTAGGCTGGCAGTATATTGCTCCAGATAAAATAAACCCTTATAACACTATTACTTTATTCTTATTAATAGCAACTATTAATTTCAACTTTAATTATGAAAAAGAAAATTAAAATACCAAAAAGCAAGTATTTCAAACTGCAAGAATTTAATTGCAACGATGGCACTCCAGTTCCTGAGGAATACTACGAAAATGTCCAAGATCTGATGGATAACTTAGATGTAATAAGAGAGCATTTTGGGTATCCTATAAATGTAAATAGTGGATATAGAACTCCAGACTATAATAAGGCAATAGGAGGAGCTAAGAATAGCCAACACCTAACAGCCTCCGCTGCTGACATTAGATTAAATGTTACTCCGTCTGTTGTTCAAAAGGCTATTAAGCAGTTAATGGAAGACGGTAAGATTAAAAAGGGAGGTTTAGGCATATACTCTAATTTCACCCATTACGATATAGGCAGAGAACGCACTTGGTAAACTGGACTGAGCAACTACTATTTGATTGGTTAGAGGATAATACGTATCCTAACTTACTAAAGGCTAAAAACCAGATGAGCCGCTGGGATTGCTACGCTCCTATATTCAAGCATAGAATAGAGCTGAAATGTAGACGTACGCATTACGATACTCTACTGCTAGAAAAAAAGAAATACGATGCTATGATTTTAGAATCTGATAAGCATTTAGATACGCCTATATATATTAACTCTACTCCTAAAGGAATATACTCTTTTGATTTAAGTTTGTTAAAACCTGAATGGGAGACTAAGAGGCTGAGAAATAATACCGACTTTGGTAATTCTCAGATAATAGAAAAGCAAGTTTGCTTTCTAAGGATTGAAGATAGTCTACTTCTTTATTCCGAAAAGGAATAATACACCTCCAAATAAGGAGAGTAAGGTAAAACCTATTTCGTTGCCTACGCTTTGAAAGTTTATGTAATGCTGCAAAAATCCGCTGACTACTAAAAATGCTAGTAGAAAGAACGCTACACTAATCGATAAATATTTTATGTCTATTTGTTTCATATTGTTATATTTTTAATTCTCAGTATCTAAAGTAAATTTACATTCCCAGTCTCCCATTAATTTCTCTAATCTTTTTTTAGCTGAGTTAAAAGTTTTTGAAGTATGAATACAAGCACCATTAAAGTGAATTGAAAACCAATTAAACCTATCATTCCAAGTAATCCAACCACTTCTTAAATCGTCAGATAAATTTTGATTACACCATTGCTCGTTATCAAAGTGAAAGTCTTGACCGTTTTTTAATTCTGTTTGTTTCATATTGTTTTTTATTATTTTAAGTTGTTAATTATTTTATATTGCGTAGTAATCGTTTGATGTTTGTAAGAAGTATGCCCAATCGTTATCTGTGTTGTTCTGAGCCTCAATAAATTCTATTCCAGTCATAGGTATTGTTCTATACTTTTGAACCAAAACACCTTTTACGTACTTTCTGATAGTGAATGTTGATTTTGAATAATTTTCTGTTGCTTTTATATAAGTTTCTTTCATATTATAATTCTATGTTAAGTATTTCACAAAGTTCTTCATAGGTCTCTTGACCGCTACCACTCATTCTGTCATAGTCCCAACCTAAGTTGGCAACTAAAGTTTGTATTTGTTTTATATCTTTCATTACCCTCAATATAGGTATAATTTTTTAATACACAAAGTTTATCTTAGAATAACTTGCAAAACAATTACTAAAAGCATAACAACACCTACTTTTCTATGCGTCTTAATTTTATCTTTTTTCTTTTCGTACATATAGGATAGACTGCTATAATCGCTCTGGAGGAGGTTTAAGTGTATTTTAAGCGTACTTATATCTACTTTCGAACTATCTAGAAGCTCTATATATTTAAGTTCCTTAGAACGGCTTATTTCGCTTTGAGCTATTAAACTATCTTTTTGAATTAGCTCTATATACACCTTATCCATTTGTTGAATAGTAATAGTTACCAGCGTATCACCTGAACTATCTATTAATACGGTCTGCGAATAGACGCACTCGCTGAGGAGTAGGCAAAATGCGATAATTTTGAATCTTCTTTTCATAATATATTTTAATGGTGTCAGATACTACCTCCAAGCTATCTATTTGCTGATAGATTGTGTCTGTATTTGTTAACTGAATAGGTTTTGCTTCCTGAATAGGTGGAGCATAAACTGGGGTTCTTAGCAATATAATTAATGCTATTGCATTTAATACTAAAAATAGTGCGAGTGTTAAAAGTGGGTATTTCATAATCTGTTTTTTACTTTTTGCCAGTAAGCATCTGTTGACGATTTACTAAAATTGTATCCTCCATTCCAAGTCCTAGCTATTCTCTCATCGGTTGGGTTTTTAATATTTGATTTTATAACATTAAACATCTTTATACTTTTGGCTCTACTCCAGCGATCCTTTAGCGTATATTTTTTATATCCTACCAGCCTATTAACCTCTCTCAAAGCAATAGGTCTTATCTGAAGACATCCAGCAGCATTTTCTTTTGAGTTGTACGCTAAATCATCTCCTTTGCTTTCAACATAGATAATAGCATTTATTAACTTATCAGATGCAAGCTCCTGAGCAGAGAATATAAACATAAATAACAAAATCATTTTTTTAAACTTTTATAATAATCTTTGTACATCTTATCGGTTTTCTCAACTAGATACGAAAGCAATCCCAAATCTTCGCTAGATATTTTCATATAAGCACTCCACTCAGTCTCAATAGTGGCACAATTATCAAAGTGGAATCTAACTATAAAAGGGTCTAGTTCAGCATCTACAAACTTTGCGTAAAAGCCATCCTCTGCGTTTCCTTGTATCTCAAAATTTTCGTGTAGTAGTATTTTTTCTATCATTTTTTATTTATTTTTATAAGTTAGCTTTTTACGGCAATTAATTAAATTTTTGCACTCTGTAAAGTGGCCGCATTCGCAATTAGAGTTTCTATGAGGTAATATAATAGAGTAAAACAATTCGTCCTCCTCTATTATACCATCCAGATTTTTAGCGTATTTCTCTATCAGATCTTTTTTAACCGTTTGTTTATCAAATCGTATTCTCATTACAATCTTAGATACTGCATCACAGAATCGCTTAACTTTTTTTCTGACTTGTAAGACTCTATTAAATTCTCGTGCGACCTTACGGCGTGGATAACGGTAGTGTGGTCATACAACTGGAACAACTTGCCTCCGTTTTTGACCTTGCCTATTTCTTTTAGCGAATCGTTAGTCAACCGCTTACAGAAGTAAAAGTACATTTGTCTTATTTTAACGTTATTCCTTATCCTATTTACTTTGCCGTTTGCTTTATGTCTCCAAAATACGCTATCAAAATCTCTGCGACTGCACCTCAAAACTCCTTTTAGTATTATTTCTTTTGTTATAAGTCTAGGCTCGTATTCGCCAAGTGCATTTAAGTCTACTTTTTGTAGCCTCTCCATTTTAGCTATCAATTCAGCTCTCTTTTTTATTCGTTCTCTAATTTGCTCCATTATGTTATTTCTTTTATATATTCTCTTGAAATTAGTACTTTCTCTTGTAACATCTCTATTACCTCTATGTCGTAATCTATATCGAATGTCTTTATTCTATACTTGCTATCTATGTCTGTATAGTCCTCAGTTTCACCATAAGCTATATCTTCTGGAGTATTCATTAGTACATAACACAATTGAGCTTTATGCTTACCAGTCAGGTGCATATAAACTTGTAGCTGATAGAAATAATCTTTGTTTGGTATTTCCTCATCAAATAGCGGAAAGGTAAAACAATCCCAAGAAGATTTTATGTCTATTATCTTATCCTCCAACATTACATCTGGAGTTCCACAGAAATACTCATCTTCAAAGTATTCTTCATTCTTAATAGCAAATAACCATCCAAGCTCGGCAGAAGCGTAATCTATTGCAGCATCTTCTACGGCGTTTCCTTTGTCTAAATACTTAGACTTTATCTGCTTACGCACTCCGTAAATCTCACTAGCTAACCACTCTTGAACGTAGCTCTTTGTAGTCTTACTTAAAGCCTCGCCCTTAGAGCGAGAATTAACTGCTAGTTTTCCAGAAGCTGATGCTCTTATTTTAAAATCTCTCATTTGTATGGATATGCTGCTTCGTTATCTTTAGAAATAGAATAGTGTTTTTTTAGTTCAGCTATCTTAACTCCTTTATCTATTGCGGCATTCCAAATCTTATCGCCTTTGTTTACCCATTTTTTAACTGGTGTATTACTTGCTTTACTAGCAGCATTGGCATCGTCATCCTCCGCCTGAAGCCCAAGAAGCGATTGCAAAGTGTACCTACGAAAGTAAGTTATGGCAGACCCGAGTTTCTGTGGGTCATTAATTTCAGGTAAAGGAATAGAGCTTGTAACGCTCTCTCCAGATTCTATATCTATTATCTCTGAGAATACTTCGCCTTTAATAATTGGCTGGAGTAATAATAGCCCATTCTTTTGCAGTAGTGGCTCTGTGTGTTTAAGTAATCCGTTGATGTCAAAATACTTTGATTTAAAAAAAGGATTTGTTGAGTCTTTAGAAATAGCTCCTATTTCTTTTTTGACCTCCGATAGTTTTGTGTACAAGTTCATTTTCTTATTATTTATTTATTTGTTTAATTTGCGTTAGTGTTTTGTTCATATAACACCGTTTTTTATTATTGTCAAGCCTCTCAGCAATGGGAGGTTTTTTTATGCAATTTTATTTTGCTTCATTTCCTCGTAGTAATCTATAAGTGTTAATCCCATTTTTTTAGAATTTATTATAGATATTCTTAGAAGTTCAATTATGCAAGCCTTATTCCTTGCGTTTATATTTCTATTTCCCTCCACTAGACTATTTAGGGTGTGAATAGATATATCATACTTTAAAGCTACATCTTTACGCTGGAGTCTAGTAGTACAAGCCTTAATCATACTTTTCAGCTCTTTGCTTATTGTGTTGTTAAATTTCATTTTAGTTTATTTCTTATTTTGTGTAATTCAATTATTCTCGTATTGCACCAGATCTCCATATTAAAGTCTTCACTTTTATCTCCAGCCCATTGTTGTTTTAATTCTTCGTAGTATTTTATTTTATCCAAAACCAGTAGGTTCAGTTCAAATACTTCCATTTCTTTTAGTTCATTTG
>TARA_B110000879_G_scaffold212323_1_pt1 | contig 12176 bp, 8 predicted proteins | sample TARA_B110000879 | Tara Oceans TARA_B110000879 (sample SAMEA4398094) | marine metagenome | biome: Polar Biome; feature: [SRF] surface water layer (ENVO:00010504); material: water (ENVO:00002006), including particulate matter (ENVO:01000060) such as... | depth 5 m
GTCTGTCTGAGCGTTTACTAAGCTTAAGCCAATAAACACAATAGATAATAGTGTGAATGTTTTTTGTGTCATGATTAACTATTTCTAAAATCATATATAGAATAGAACGATACAAAGTTCCTTTTTTCTGCAGAGATATCAAAGTCTCAGATTGCACAAAAAAATTAACTTTACACTATGAGTATGTTTAAGGATCAGATCAATCAAGAAAGCCTTCCAAAACACGTAGCTGTGATAATGGACGGAAATGGTAGGTGGGCTAAGAAAATAGGAAAGGCACGCATTTTTGGCCACAGAAACGGCGTGAAAGCGGTAAGAGAAACAGCCGAGGCCGCTGCAGAACTAGGCATTGAGCACCTAACGCTATATGCTTTCTCTACAGAAAATTGGAATAGACCAAAATTAGAAGTAAGTGCATTAATGATGCTTCTGGTAGATACACTCAAAAAAGAAATAAATACACTCAATAAGAATAATATCAAGCTCCACGCTATTGGTGATCTCACCAAACTACCCAAGAAAACCTACAAAGCACTCATGGATGGTATAGAAAGCACCAAAAACAATACACGAATGACACTACATCTAGCGCTTAACTATAGCTCTAGATGGGAAATAATTGAGGCTGCCAAAAAAATAGCTGTCCTCGCTAAAGAAGGAAAACTAGATCCTAATAGTGTAGATGAAACAGAGTTTGATAAACATCTCGCTACCGCTGGAATACCTGATCCTGAACTACTCATACGCACCAGCGGAGAACGTAGATTAAGTAACTACTTACTGTATCAGTTAGCATATACAGAACTGTACTTCACTGATAACTATTGGCCAGAATTTCGCAAAGTCGATTTCTATAAAGCTTTGATCGACTTTCAAATGAGAGAAAGAAGATTCGGTATGACTAGTGACCAGATAAGTTAGTGTCAAAACCTCTTATGGGTAACTGTGTTCGACTATTTTAAACTCAGTTTACTTAAAAAACCTATCTCTCTCAACCTACTTTATCTCTATCAAAGCAGTATGCACACTAAGGGCACCGCCATTCGCTACCGTCCAAACAGGCCTTATAATTCCGTTTACTGCTGAGATATCATTGTAATCACCAAAGAAAACGTTTGTGTTGGGTGTAAATGGCTTTTCGCTGATCTTCTGGTTAGTAAATGTCTGTCCACCATCTTTTGAATGTGCTAGATATACATCTGTCTGAGCATCATCATATGCACGACGATCATAGAATACTATGTAAATATATCCAGTACTAGGATCTACATCCATCCAACTAAAAAACTGATGTTTACCTGGAGCGTCGTCATTTACTCTTATCGGATCAGACCACGACTCACCATTATCTATAGATTTTGCTAGCCATATATCTGTATCTTCTACGCCATTTCTCTGATCTGCCCAATTAATATACATGGTTCCTTTATGGCTACCGTTACTGCTGTCTGAGTCTATGATAGGCATGCCGTTGCATCTTCCTATAGCAGGTACATCAAATGTCCAACCTCCTGGTTGTGTAGCGATCACCTTGTCTACGCCCCATGTCTTACCACCATCAGAAGATTTATCTAGGTATATCTTACTATCAAATGACCAACTTACATATATAGATCCATCTGCTGTCTTTATAGGAAGCGCGCCCTCGGTAGTAAGGTCGCCGTCTATACAGTCCCCTTCCAGATCACTAATAGCTACTGCCGGCGACCATGTCTCCGCTCCATCGTCGCTGATAGAGAATAAAATTCGAGACCTGTCTTTAATGTCCTTACTTGCATACTTGTCGAATTCTGTCCAACTCATCAATACTTCATTAGTGCCATCTGGAATATACAGCCACTGCTTATCGTGATCTTTAATGGAATCACATTCGGGGTAGGTGCCATTGTTCCACGTCTTACCGAGATCTGTTGATTTCTGTACGACTATCTTATTAAGAAACTCTTCATCTTGATACGCCCTTCCTGTCGGGTTGGCTAAATGGGCATAATAAATATTATTATCGCTATCCATTCTAATCACGGGGTCTCCATAAACTCCATGTGTTGATTTTAATCGTGATATGTTCCATGTTTTTCCACCGTCCTGAGAGAAGTAGAATTTGTCCAAAATAGAACCCGCTACAACAATATCGGTGTTAATTGGTGATATACATATAGACGGTTCACAGGGCCCTACTTGAAATAAAGAACTGTCTATTCTTATCGTCTCAATAATATTGGTGCTTGCTGATTCTACTATCGTTTTTCGGTGACACCCTGTTGCAATAAACACACAAATGGCAAATGATATTAATATACTTAATCGGCTTACTCTTTTCATGTAATCATGTTTGATTTCAAAGCTAAAAAGTATTTGCTGAAATACGAACAGGAAAGCACCGCTTTTAAATCCGAATATACCGTTAGACCTTAATAATATTATTGTCCCATTCTTAAATGAACCATATCAAAGTCATAGACGACTAGGGGTTGTTGTTAGAACGAACCAAAGCTAAATAATCATTAATATAATAATTACAACAATTAAGTCAAACGTTGTTTATGGCCTAACGGCCGTTACTGATTATAGGAGTAGAACTAATAGGTATTGTTGGGTTTGGGGTGTTTTTTAGCCACACTATTGTTCTTGTTCTTAGTCAGCAGCCATAAGCGTTGTCCTTCGGATAAAGTCCTCGTCTTTTACAATAAAAAGGTTAATAATAATCTGCAAAATATTTTGCGGTGGGGCAGCACCCAGATATCCCACTGTCAATAATTACAGACACTTATACCCTACACCTATTGGTCTTCAAGAGACACTATCAAAGCAAAATATTCGCGTGTCTATTCCTGCACAATTTACGGTAAGCGTAAGTAATAAATCCGCCCTTATGGTTTCTACAGCCGAAAGGTTGTTGGGCTTAGGTGATTCTTTAGAGTAAATCGGCGTAAGCCCGACCGCAGCACCGATAGAAAAACGACTGAAAACAAAAGTAGATTTGATTATACTAACACAGAAGAGTAGGTTGCTTTAGATCACGCAACTTAAAAAAGGCTCACTTATGGTGTAGTTTGGCTCTTTTAGTTCTAAAAAGTCTCCCGCGTAGTTTAATGCTCAGAAAAGTAATACCCATAATTGTTATAAACGCTTCTGTAAAACCATAATAGGGAATGTGACTTTGTAGCTGTCTTTTCGTCTCAAAGCGTCAATTAAAAAGAGAATATTCCAAAATGATGGCCCTGAGTAATACTCACAACACATGCCATTCCTAAAAGAGTATTCCTATTGATTTAGGGATATTTTTAATGTAATTCTATTTAAAATTTCTTTCCTGCAAATAACCTTGCAGCAATACCGATCCACTTATTCTTCGACTTAGATATGACCGAATAGGGTTGTTGTTTACCCCCAAACGCTTTAAAGAATTGAGAAACCCCTTCAATCATACTACCTTCAAAATCAAATCGATCAACGTATTGAGACATCTCTTGTATGACGTCCCAAAGTAGTATCTCTGCAGCTCTACTGTGTCTGTGGTTTGGATCCGTACCCAACATAAGGTTATATGCGGTGTGGTTATCTCGTACTATATAAGCGCCTGCTACTATATTGTTGTTGGCATCTTTGATGAGGCGTATATATCTGTTTCCGTTGTTAATTAGAGCATCATCTAATTTCTGTAAATAGTCTAGCGTATATGGAATCTTACCATCTTGAACACTCCAGCTTTTTTTATTGATTTCGTAAAATGCCGCTAGATCGTTAGTCTCACCTATTGAAAATGTGTACCCTAGCTTTTTGATACTGTTACGTAGATTTGACTTAAATCCTGCAAAAACACTTTCGTGGTCCTTGATGTTATCTAAAACATATGTATAGTAGGTGGTCTGATCGTAACCCGCCCAATACAGCTCTTTCCAATTATCAAATGTCGGCGTAAAGTTCTGTTTCATCAAATGAAACTCTGGTAGCTGTGGCAATAAATCTTTGACAATATTATTTTGATAGCTCTGTCGTGTCTCTTCCTTCCAATTTTCCTCTGGATAATCGATCCAAATACCAAGATAAGAACCCAAAACAGGAGATAAAGATATGTTCATACCCAGCGTTAGACCCCTGAAATAGGGCCATGCAGCAATAATATTGCCATCCTTAGACCTGCTTAAAGCCACATCCCAAGAGGAGCCATTAGCACTCGCAAGAGCATCTAGCCACCATGGTTGATGAAACAGGGGTAATTTAACGTTTCGCTTACTATAAAGCCTATAGTCATGTTTTTGCATATCTTGCTTCAATGTGTGGTATTGCTGCTATAATAGATTATGCTAAAATTGAGCCAAAGGTCGAAGATATAAAATCGATGACAAACCTTCTGGCACATAGAGGGCCGGATGGAGAGGGATTCTACATTGAGGGTGGCGTAGCATTGGGGCATCGCAGGTTAGCAATAATTGACACCGACCCTCGTAGCAATCAACCCATGCACAGATCCCACTTACACCTCGTATTCAATGGAATGATATATAACTATCTAGAGATCAAAGAGGAGCTCTCTACTTTGGGTGCAATATTCTCCACCACATCTGATACAGAAGTAATACTTGCAGCATATAATCAATGGGGCCTATCTGCCTTTCAAAGATTTAATGGTATGTGGGCCATCATACTCTATGATGAGAAAGAGAAAAAAATAATCTGCAGTAGAGATAGATTTGGAATTAAGCCACTGTATTATACTAGAATTGCAAATAGACTATATTTTGCATCAGAAATCAAGGCGTTTCAAGCAATTAAAGCATGGGAACCGAAAATTAATCACACAAGGCTTATGGAATACTTAGCCTATAACATGTCAGACCATACGGAAGAAACCATGTTTGCAAATGTATACCAAATACCAAAATCACATCATGGCGTTATCTGCCTTCAGACTAATGACATGTGTATTAATAGATACTATGATATTCATAAGGGTGAACAAAATGATGGTTCAAAATTTATGGAGTTATTCTATGATGCCATTAAACTAAGAACAAGAACTGATGTGCCATTAGCTACCACACTATCTGGAGGAATGGATAGCAGTAGTATTGTATCTGTTATGGCCAATAAAATGGAATACAAACCAACAACCTATACACTCGCTTACCCTGGATACAAACTAGACGAAAGCAACTTTGCGCTCAAAGTAAATCAGAAGTATAAAATAGCTTCTCACCTCACCACTACTACTGAAGAATACCTGACACAACATCTTGATAATCTCGTTTACCATCAAGACGAACCCTTTGCAGGGGTAACTGTAATGGCGCAATCTAACATTTATGAAAACATTAATCGTGATGGTTATAAAGTCGTGTTAGGTGGACAGGGTGGTGATGAAATACTTTGTGGGTATAATAAATTTAGCCTGGGACATTTCAAAGAAAAAATAAAAACGCAACCACTTGTTGCCATTACTGAAATGTTTCAATTTCAAAAATTAAGATCCTTTGATGTTGTAGACGCTCTCCAAAGTATCGTATTCTATGAAAAGAATAAACGTAAAAAATTTGTCGCTTGGTATATTCTAAATGAAGAACAAGACAACGCACGATATAAAAGGACTCAAGAAAACGACATCTTTGAAATGAGTCACAACTTATTATTTGGATTAGGTCTCTCCGCATTACTTCGTTACGAAGACAGAAATAGTATGTCATTCGGAGTAGAATCTAGGTTGCCTTTCTTGGATTATCGGTTAGTAAAGTATTGCTTAAACATGGATAGTAATCTGAAATTAAAGAATGGTATAACAAAAGACATTTTAAGAAAGTCTATGAAAGACATCGTGCCTGACGATATTATAAATCGAAATGATAAAATGGGCTTTGTAACTCCTCAAAACGAGTGGGTGAATGATAGAAAAGGCCACTATCTGGAACTTGCCAATAACGCTTTAGATCAAATGCCCTTTATAGATAAAGAAAAGGTTATGGTCCTTTTACCAAAAGACAACAACTTACTTTGGCGAGTAATAAATACTGGCCTGTGGATATCTAAATTTAATGTCACCGCATAATGAAAATGCCAACATTCTCCATAATACTACCTACCTATAATAGAAGGTCGCTTTTACCTAGAGCTGTAGAGAGTGTACTGGCACAAGAATACACCAATTGGGAGTTAATAATCATAGACGATGGCTCTACGGATGACACCAAAGAATATGTAATAGAAATATTGAATAATAAAATACACTATCATTATCACGAAAACATAGGAAGAAGTGCATCAAGAAATAGGGGGCTTGAAAAATCTAAAGGTCAATATATTTGTTTCTTAGATAGTGACGACGAATTACTTCCAAATTATCTTTCTTGTTTCCAACACAATCTAAATAATACTACAGACAAACTGTTCTTGTCTGGAGTTAGACTTGTAGACAACAAGTCTGTAGTTAAAATTATACCTAGTTCAAACAGGTCTACATGTATTGTTCAGTGCCTAGAAGGGTGCTTCAATTTAATGCCATTTTGTTTTCATAAATCGCTTTTGCTTACACACAGATTTACTGAAAGCATTTACTATGGAGAAGACTATAAGTTCCTTGTCCCGATTATAGCCCATAATCAAATTGCGATAAACAACATTGTTACAAGTAATGTCCACCAACATTCTCACAGAACAATAAACAAAGTATTCGATAACATATCTGATGGTTACGAGCAACTTAAAAAGTCCGTTCTAAAAACGTTAGATAACAACTTTGATTCGTTGTCAAGATATATAGCTTCGGACAAATTAATAGAAATTAAAAAAAACAAAGTGGGTGGATATATCCTTGCCGCTGCTAAATATAATTTTGTAGGAGCAACAAAACTAAATAAACAGCAAAACATTATACCTATAAGTACCTTTAAACTATTTATTCAAAGAGTAAAAGGAATAATACAATCATAGTTATGGAAAGTTCAAGCACCAATAAAGTTGGCCTATTTCTAGTCGGTTCGCGTAAGAGCGGCACCACTAGTTTAGCTAATTTTCTTGGTGGTCATAATGAAATATCACTATGTAACATTAAGGAGCCCAACCACTTTAATAATACCTCTGTCAAATCGATAGATAATTATCACTCTATGTTTGATTGGAATAAAAATATTCAACTAGATGCTTCTACTGGTTACACGTCTAATTTAAACAACACAAAAAGGATTTGCCAAGCAATATACGCTTATAACCCAAAGGCTAAAGTCGTATACACGATAAGGGAGCCCTTGGAAAGAATACGATCACATTACAGAATGTCTTATGAAAGAGGCGATCTGAATACTAGTCTTAACGAAGCATTGCAATCTCACAAACTGTTACTTGACTGTAGTCGGTATTACAGCCAAATAAATGTGTTCCTCCATACATTTGGAAAAGAGAATGTGCTGATTCTTAAAAGTAAAGAATTAAACAACTGTGAAACAGAAAAATCAATAATTTATTTTCTAAATCTTGGCCAGCCCTTTGAAAAACAAATTGGGGTAGATAATACGGCAGACACAGACTATCGAATGCCGAGATCTATGGATAGAATCCTAACCAATAAATTATATGCTATTATAAAATCAATGTTCCCTAAAAGCACTTTGGCTTTTGTTAAGTCAAATTACTACAAGGCCAAAAATAAAAATCTTTCTATGAAGTTAAACTTAGAATCAAAAGAAATTTTGAAAAAAGAATTGATACCAGAGATGCATAAATTACAAACCATAATTGACTTTGACGTTTCAAACTGGACAGAAAAACTCAATCTCCTGTAACAAATGAAAAAAGAAATTCTCATACTTTGTAAAACTAATTTACAAAGAGACCCTAGGGTGCTAAAACAAATTGAGGCATTACATCAAGACTACAACCTTACTTGTGTAGGAACTGTAAAAAGCATGCATACGGGGGTTCAAAATGATCTTGATTTATTTGAACTAGACAGTAGGGGCGGTTCCTTTAATAGAATTGCTCACATCGCTAAGTTAATTACCAAAAGACACAAATCGCTGTACTGGACAGTGAACAATTCCTCTGTGTATAGTTGTCTCAAAGAAAACTCCTATGACTTAATCATCTGTAACGAAACAGAATCACTGCCGATAGCCCATAGATTGGCCGAGAAAAAAAATCTTTCTATATATTGTGACCTTCATGAATTCTACCTGGACGACCGATTGACCGGAAATTTCTCCAAGGCACAACTTTTATACGAGAAGTGGATATTTACAAATCACCTATCTCACATAAAACACTTCACAACGGTAAGTCCGCAAATAATAAAACTGTACAAAGAGAGGTACAATATTACTTGCACCTTACTGGATAACGCCTGTAAATTTTACGACCTGTCTCCTAAGCCCACATCCAACAAAAATATACGTATAATTAGCCACGGTGCGGCCATACCCGCTAGAAAACTTGAGGTAATGATAGAGGCCGTTTCCGCACTAGACAGTAGGTATACTCTAGACCTTTACCTAATGAATAATAACCCCACTTACAAAAAGAATCTCGCCCAACTGGTAAAAAATAAAAAGCAAGTGTCACTTTTAGACCCAATTCCGTTTAATGAAATTCAACAAACCATAAACCAGTATGATATTGGACTTTACTTACTTTTTCCTACACACCTAAATAACAGCTACGCTTTACCCAATAAACTATTTGAATTTATTCAAGGAAGGGTCGCTATAGTTATTGGACCAACACCTGCGATGGCCCAGCTCGTAGAAAAATACAAGTTAGGAGCGGTGTCCAAAAACTTTACTTCTACCGCGCTTACATCCGCCATAGAAAAATTATCCAGCTCTGACATTGATCAATGTAAACAAAACAGTAATATAGCTGCACTTGAAAGAAACTCAGAAAAAAATTTATTCGAAATTAAAAGGATTGTCTCCTCTCTACTTTAGAATTCTATATAGAACTTTGCTCTAATGCCCATTCCTTTAGTTCCAAATAGTATAGGAAGGTTTGGGTTCTCCAAGTGAGTAAATCGCTTTACGACATCTACCCTTAATATTTTAAAAATATTAGATATACCAAAACTCGCTTCAATATATGGTTTGTTGTCCAATGTATAAGTTGCTTGTCCCCCATTTTCTCCATCGGTAAACTGAACAAGTGTTGGGTCAAGAATTGGGTTGTTCTCGTCTGACAGAGATCCATACAGCCCTTTGAGTGTTATTATCTCTCTTAATTTTAATCTTCTTAATAGTGGAACTCTATTTAGAATAAACCCATAGAAATAATGCTCAATATTAATCGATGCATATTGGTCTATTGAGAACTCAAAAAAGTTCATCATATTATATGAGTTAAGAAAATAACCATAAGTTTGATTTCCTGCAGGTATATAGTTTAGTACATAAGGAACGTTTCCGAATGTCTTCCCCCCATCCAATATAATGTCAGTCGTTCCTGTGCGTTTCCACTCAAACTGTTTAAATATATTAAGGCCTAATCGTGTATAATTATAGTCTCCTCCCTCTAGGCCATCTAGACCTACAGTATAACTGAATGTAAAAATTGGATACTCATTAAGAATTTGGGTTCTATATTGCTTACCTTGAACGTACTGTTCGTTAGGCGCAAACCGAAACATCCCAAATACTTCATTAGTTTGTATTTGATTAAATTCAACCTGCTCTCCTTCTACTGGGTCAATAGCTAAAAACTCTGTGGTTCCGTATGGCTTAATCGTTTTGTGTCTTGCCCCAATATTAAAACTAAATCCTTCAGTTCCTTTTTCATACATCAGCTCATACTTGTCTGTAAGTAACATCCTAGTCGTCTCTCCTCTTCGAAATGAAAGCAATACGTTATCTGGACTAAAAAACTGCAAATCTTGTCCAGGAAAACTTGACGCCTTCTCGGCTGTCGCTCGGATAAAGTGTCTTGGATTGTCTCTATAGTTTTCGTTAAAAGTAAAGGTTGCTCCTGCTGAATATTTCCACTGGTCTGTCATTGTTCCGTACGAAAAATAGGATTGTAATAATAACCTTTTGCTGAATCCATATGTACTCCACCCTCCAAATCTTGGTTGAAAACCTTCGACATCATTAAAACTTGTAAACGCAGCCACGGGGCCAAACTCCACAGGACCGACGGGTATAAAACCAGAAGTCAACACCTTACCAAGATACATGTATCGGTTAAAGTATTTGTCCTTGATTAGTGTGTCTCTTAGTTCGTAGGTATCTAAGTCGTTTTTTGTAAGGTCTCCTATCCTGCTTTCTTGCCAATAGTTTTGATCTTGAATTAATCCATCGGGGTTGTTAATTATGTTTTTGACCATAGAAAACTTATCGTTATCTATAGGGTCAAATTTAAATTTATTATAATAAACCGTCTTGTTTCCATATACACCTAATCCATCGCTGGTAATAGAATAATCTATTATAACTTCATCCTTAGTCTTGATAAAGTTTTCGTCATATGGTTCAAACTCTTGAACAACCCTAAGGTCTCTTACAAAATTAAGGTTGATATCTTTTACGATACCCATATCTATTTTTAATACCGTATACCTATTGTCATTTGAGATATACATATTTCCTATAAATCCAAGGCTTCCTTTTGTCTCAGGAATAAAAGCCAAATTAATCGCTTCTCTTCCGTTCACAATCGTGGTGTCTTGTATGTAATACCTATAAAACCCTGGACTTATGTTAGAAAGTGGGCTTACAAACTGATTTTCCAACAAAGGAATAATGTCTGTGTATACATCTACATCTGTGTAGAGTGCATCTATTGCGTTATTAATAGTATTGAGGCCTATTTTATCTACTATGTTGGTGTAGTTGACAGCATGTCTGTATTCTTTTTCGCTTTTTGGTTTGTTGCGATAATAAACGGTAGATATAATTTCTCTTAAAAATACTGGCAAAAATGTACGTCCGTTAATTTCTGACGTATCAATAAAATCCCACAAGAAATCTAAGTTTCTAACAAACCTCCTTTCCTTAAATTTATCTGTAATGTTATTAAGGTCCACTCTAACAATCTCGTGCTGATCATACTGATAGTGCGGTAACCCCTTGAGATGATTTTGGTACGCGTTGGCTGTTACTTTTTTCGCCAAGTCCAAAGAGGGGTTGTTTTTTCGACTATACTTTCCTTTTTGTTCTGTGAACACTATTTGCTTTAGCGCGATACCAGAAGACCGTAATTTAAAATCTACCTTTTGTTTTTCACCTTGTTTAATAATAAAATATTGATCTTCATAACCAATGTATGATGCTACTAGTGTGTCACTAGGAAATCTCGTGCTAATCTCAAATTCTCCAGCGATATCTGTTGATGCTCCAACGTTGGTCCCCTTAAATGAAATATTGACAAAAGGAAGAAGTTCTTTTGTGTTAGCATCTATAACTTTACCTGACACCTTAGTAACTTTTTGAGCTAATAATTGTGGTGTTGATAGTGTAAAAACGAGAAGAAATAATGAAAGTAGTATTCGCATTGATTGATAATAACATATGTGGGTAAAAAGTATCAAAGATAACTCTTCTACGATAAATATAGTTGATATTAATCCCACATTAGTGTAGTTAAAAAAGTTGCTGGTCGATGTATATATCGGCCACAGGACACACTCTAAAGCCCCGCGCTCTGAATTGTCTGTTCCTAAACTTTAAGTTTTATGATAATATGCCGTAGATTACTTAATAACAAAAATCTTACTCACAAAACTATCTGGTGTGCCAAATGCTGGACCTCCACTACTAAATACTAAATAAACGCCCGTATCCGCTCTGCGTCCACTATAGTCGTTTCCATCCCATATGGCTTGTCCTCCTAAGGCGGTAGTTTCATAAACCAGCCTACCGTTCATATCTGTAATTTTTACATTAGCATTATTTACTAGGCCTTTGATGGCAATAGGTCCTATGTAGTCAGGGCGTACTGGATTGGGGTATGTATATACTTCTGATGCATGCTTTTCTTCCGCACCTAAGGTTTCTGTTTTAATAGATTGTAACCCTTTGTTGCTAGCGATCCACATGACACCTGTCTGCTCATCAAACTCTAAATCAATAATAGTATTGTCGTAAAGGGAAGAGTTTTCACTTGTGTATCTAATAACCTGGTCTTCTCCATCTGGTGACTGTACAAATATTCCATTCCGTGAGCCAAACCACTTTCTGTTTCCGCCATCTGTTTCTATAGCATAA
>TARA_B110000879_G_scaffold208748_1_pt1 | contig 12175 bp, 13 predicted proteins | sample TARA_B110000879 | Tara Oceans TARA_B110000879 (sample SAMEA4398094) | marine metagenome | biome: Polar Biome; feature: [SRF] surface water layer (ENVO:00010504); material: water (ENVO:00002006), including particulate matter (ENVO:01000060) such as... | depth 5 m
GTAGAACCTCCTGTCATTGTAGAACCTCCGGTCATTGTAGAACAGCAGATGAGCAAACCTGAAGATTGTTTGACTGAAGCAAGCGATACGGGTAACGAGATTTACAAGTACATAACATGTGATGGTATTCTTGTTAGGTCAGACATCGACTTTCCGTATGATGAATTCAATACCGAAATAGCTTTGATTGATTTGCTTGCGGTATTGGATACCAATTTGGATGTTGAATTAGATGGTGGAACTTACGAAGAGTTTGCCCAAAGAGAAGTTGATCTTGCTAATAAGTTGTTTGCCGATTCGGGTGTTTATGTAAAGTTGCGACTTGTGGGTGTGCAACTGGTTGATGTCAAGAGGGATGATCTCTACAGACAGATCAGGTATTTTTCTGAAAGCAGAAGCGAATTCTCTAACTTGGATCAATGGCAGAGAGATGCTGGTGCAGACATCGCATTCTTGTTTAAGAAGATAGAAGACGAACCTATTGCTTGCGGTGTAGCACTATACAACGATCTTACTCAAGAGTATAAGTATCGTAGAGGCGTGTCGCAGTGTCACGTCAACACAGTCTTTCAAGAAACTACAGTCAGTAGATATTATGAACGCGCCCACGAGACATTTACTCACGAAATAGGTCACATACTTGGTATGGATCATAACATAGAATCAGCAGGTACAACAAGCACGTTGTTCCCTTTCTCTTACGGACATCTGATTCGTGGATACGATAGAGACCTGAGTGATGAGTATAACGGATATGGTACGGTCATGAGTTATTCTGATTTAGCGAGTGGAAGATTCTCTGACCGCTCTGAACGATTTATTATACCAGAGACGGGAACATCTCAGCGGTTGGGAAAGGAACGTGACGGGTATGATATCTTTGGGGTGGAAACGAATCCGGCAACAGATGCTGTTGACCATCTCAACCGAGTACGATACTACATGAGTCAATTGCATGAGATGTATAATCAACCTACACTTTTGCAAAACTTTAGCAGCGTTTCTGAAGAAGATCCGGAAGATTTAAACGTCTGCTTATTTTACAACGGACAGCAAAATCCACTGTTACAAGATTTGGATATCTGTTTATTTTAACGGTCAGGATCATAACGTATCTAGAAGAGATTAAATATGAAACCAAGGAATAGTATTTCAGAAGAACGGCAACAGGCAAGACAGAAAGTAGTAGAAAAAATGAAGAAAAGAGCAGAGTATTATAGGGCAAAAAATGCGAAGAAAATGTCACCAAGGCAATCACTATACTGGGTGATACAAAAACTCGGACCTGTTCCTGTAACAAAACGTGATGACAACCTTTCTTACGAAGAAACCAGACTACGCGAAGCAGTCGAAGTCCTGATGGATTATGTAAGCGTCGATACTCTTAATGAAGAGCATATGGAGGCGGGACCAGATTGGAAGTTTGATGATTCCTACGAAGAACCCGAATTTGTTGAAGACGAAGATTATAAACGAAGAAGAAAAACTGATAACCCTAAACTTGGATAATTAATATGTCAACAATACAAAACAAATCCTTTGAAAAAAACGCAACCAGAAGAACAGTAGATTCCAGCAATGTACAATATACTGTAGGAGGATATCTGTTTGAGGAACTTTCTTGGGCAGAGCGATATCGCAAAACACAAATTAAAACTGGATCGATGGATACTAGCACTAAGATCTGGAAAATCCGATCAGAGTCTTCGACGACCATTAAAGAGTTGAGAACTCAAGTCAAATAATATTATAAATAAAAGGGTATAATAGAACTCGATAGAGAAAGCAATGAAGTCTTTTAAAGAATTTAATCCAAGAACAGTCAAGAAATCTGATGACTGGTATGGAATACTGAAAATTAAAAAACCTCTAAGTCCTCCTGAATGGGGCACGCCCGAATCGACACGAAAAGCAAAGTCTGTGACCCCAGGACAAAAAAATGACTAATTATGAAGAAAATACAGGGCGACCTACTGTTCGTGAAACTGTTGAGTGCGAATCTAATACAATCTATGACGGTTCTTCAGATCCTCTTGGACACATCTTTGAAGGTATAGAAACTGCATTCATTGTAAAATCTAGGGAAGGAAACCCTGCGCCCAGCAATATTACTATTAAGAATTATAAATTTGTAAATGTGAGATTTGGTTGCCTTGGATCTGCACAAAGCACTTATGTTGGCGTGAATAGCACCAATATAGCTATCCAAAATTGTACTCACTATATCGACGAGGGTATTCAGTGGGTGGAAAGGTCTGATGGAAAAACTGCCCCGCTTGATGGGGGTATACTTATTTTCGGAAACGGGAAAATCGATAAAGTAAGAGTACAGAATAATTCCTGCACGGGATTAGCTAGGGTGGCTCTAACGGGCGATCATTGTAATGGTTGGACGGTCGAGGGAAATAGCAGTTCTGGTGCAGGTGATACTTCTATATATTTTACGGGTTGGGGGCATACTGCGAAAAAAAACACTATAGTTAATAGTGCTAAAGACGGCATTAAGACTCGCGTCAACGAAGAATATAATCCTTTGTTACCAAAATCTGGCGGTCACACAATCACTGAAAATATTGTCCTGGATTTTGCACAACCTGTAGGTTTCGGGGGCGGACTTGATTGGCAAGATCCTCCGGGATGGTTACATCAACCTCGCGATGCTGGTGCCGCTATTAACATCGACGGCAAGTATAGGGGTCGTGAAGCATCATTGCCACATCCCGATGAACTTGCAGAAATGGGAATCATTACTGTTACAAATAACTATGTTAAGGTTACAAAACGGGGCATGACGAGGGAAGATTATCCAAACCCACCGACACCAATGGTTTGTATAAACTATGGTTCCAAGAAAATAGTGAGTAGATCCAACCTGATCGTTGCATTAAAAGATTCTGATTTCTCCCATTACAAAATCGAAACAAATGATCCTTCTTCTAGCGCAGACGACCTAATTAACGAAGATCAAAGATGTCTATTAGAGGTAGTAAGTCCAAATATCAACCCAGGATACAATCCTGAAGAAGCTCCATTTGCAGGCGAACCTAAAGAAACTTCGAAAATAAAAAAATCTTCCGCAACATATTACGAAGAAGAATTAGTTATAAAAACTTAAAGAGACTGATAATTATGGACAAATTAACAACTTATATTTTATATGCAGTGATAGTGCTCAGCGTAGTCAACGTGTACCTAAATATAATGCAATTATAATTAATTTATTAAAGGCACTGAAATGAAATTTAAAAATTTTTTTCAACTTTCTTTCGAGGGTTTAATTTTATACACTGCTCTTATGTTTGTGGTTGCTACAATAGCATTCCCCGACCAAATGTCGGATGATAGTTGGATACCAAAAGACAGAGTCGAAACTGCTATTGTAACGATAGTTCGTTTGTCCCCTCTTTAGAATAATAAATAATATCCAAGGAAGTTAATAATGCCAACAGACAATCCAATAAAAATCACTCCCATATATTGCGAATCTGATACGGTTTACGATGGAGAGGGTACGACTATAGTAGGTGATAACAATCTATTAGGATCCGAGAAAGATGACCTGGTTGCATTCGTGATCTATAAAGATACAAAAAATGTTATCATTAAAAATTACAATTTCGTCAATCTCGGCAGCGCAATACAAACGAGACAGGATACGCGTCCAGGATTCGAGAATTACAAGTATCCATGGGGAGGTGTTCGTGATATCCATGTAACAAACTGTACAATGTACAATGATATAGGAGAAGACCCTTTTATAAGCTATTCCCGGCAGAGAGCTCCCGCTAAACTGCAAGGAACGAAAACTGGATCGGGAGCTGTTTTTAGTACCGGCCAAGGGACCTCTCCCGTCAACTGTTCTATTACCAACTGCACTCTCACTGGGAGGGTACGTTTACTGACGACCGGAAAGTACTCTAGAAACTGGTTGATTGCAGATAACTATTTGAATGGTTGTGAAGATACCAGTATCTACGTCAAGGGGTTTGGACACAGAATTTTAAGAAATACTGTCTTGAATAGTGGAAAGGATGGAATAAAAGTTTTGCAACAAGGCACGGTAAACCCTTCCGAATATCCTGGAGTGGGTGTAGAATACAGCGCGCAATGGAAATATGACGAAGTTACTAAGACATTCGGTAAGGAACAAGACAAAAGCGGAGGCAAAAACGAGGATCAGTTATGGTGGGGTTACACTCTTATATCTGACAACTACTCAGGAGATTGGGGACTAATCAAACCCGATGCTGGTGGCGCTTATATGCTGTGGGCCCCATGTTGCATTCTACAAAATAATGTCGGAAGAGTTACTAAATGGGGAAATAGTGGAAATCAAAAATATCCAGACCCCGCGCAGCGGAGCAGCTCGTCTAAATCAACGTTCGAATGGTCGAATCAGTCATATCTCGGAATTAGTAGAAATAATATAGCAGAGACTATCGATCCTGATAATCCGACCGTGTACAGGGCACGGTACTATCGACCGTTTAATATAAAAGAAACGAAAAGAAAACTTTATTATTTCATTCCAATGGCATGGCGACCAGACCCTGCAGGCCATGGCGAGGGGGGTACGATAGATCGTCTAGGTGACTCTGTGGTATATGTGAAACAAGGACAAGATCCTAGTCCTTGGGATTCTTCAGAACCTTGGGTCCTAAACGGCAACTAGCACAACAAAAAAATTAAATGGAGAAACTGAACTGTGGCAACAATAATTTGCGCGGCAGACCAAGTATATGATGGCCAAGGTGCCCTAATTGAAAATGAAGAAAACGCTTTTCTGATTAAAGACGGGCACGACAACATTACGATCAGAAATTACAGATTTAAAAATGTTAAATATCCTGTCAAGGGTGAATGGACTGGTACTGAAGAGTCTAATAATATTCGTGTAACAGATTGCGAGTTCTTTAATCAAGCAGGAGCGGCAACAGTTCCAGGTTCTTCGACTGGAGCAGGAATACTTGTTTATGGACAAGGAGCACTTCATAATGTTACTGTTGAAAATAATACTTGTACAGGGTATACAAGTATTGTAGATACAGGTAGTCTCAACATAGCACCGTCAGGAAAAACGATCAGTGGCATAGAGAAGACTTGGCAGAGCGGCAATGCATGGATTGAGACCGAGTCCTCTTGGGGGTCTAACCCAAGAGTATGGAACATAATTGGTAATACTAGCGATGGATCCCCTGATCCTGCTATTTTCGTGAACGGATCCCTTAGTAGGATTGTAGGAAATAATATCAGGAATTGTGGTAAAGAAGGCATCAAGGTTGCCGCGAATTTTAAAAGTAGTCCATTAGGAGATGACCAACCTCCAGTTCCTAATTGGGAAGTTTTAAATGGTGGACACTATATCACCTCAAATATAGTCAAAGAGTATGGATTAGAAAGTAATACAGCTGTTGCTGCTATAGACATACAGTCTCCTTCTTGTGTCGTGGATTACAACACTGTCAGGGTTTCTCTCCTGGGAGCAGTTTCTGCTGATAAAGATAAAATATGTTATCATTATGGTAACTCTTCACCCTTTCTGATTAGCGAATATAATGAAGCAAAAACTCTTGACGACGATCGTTATAAAAGTTATGTTATAGAAAGCGGTGTAGTCCCAGGACAAGATACTTCAGCACCGTGGCCAGACGGTAAGGGAATTAAAAATGATGGAACCGTTGCGGACACGGGTCCCTGGGAACCTTACGACGTGGAAATCTGGGAGAACTTTCCAGATGACCGTTGGATTCCTTGGACAACAGAAGCTACGATGGGACCTAATCTTGGTATGGGGCGAAATCGTGAGGGCGACCTTTATACAAAACTAATTTATCCTTATGTTAATGCAAGCGATCTTCCTGGCCAGGAAGACTTATGGGACGAAGTCGGTATAATCCAGGACACTTCGACTTATAACTTTTATACATTAAAAAATGTAAGTCAGAATCCAAGGAGCGCGACTAGTTCAGGTGGTCGTGGTGCGTTATACAATGATTTTGGTACCACTTCTATATCCCAGGAAGTTGTTTGGTCTGGATATAATGCTGCAATTGCAGGTCCCATGGTTTGTGTTGATCCCAGTACAACTTCCTTTGGAATAACATTTACATACTCTTCGTATTGGTCGTCATGGATTTTAAGTACACTTGGAAAACTTCCGACTGATGTATCTTTTATTGCTGTGGTTGGCGACGCACACAATAATGGAGATCCTCGTACAGCCAAGTTGGTTGTTACTAGCACAGGAGTTGGTAGTGCAGTATTACAATGTTATGTCGACGGCAGAATTAAATCGATGACTAACCTTGCGACTGGAGTCATTTCAACATCTTTCAATATCGAGAGTCAGTTACCAGAATTGGTAAATTCTACCACTCACGGTATATCATTTTTAAACGGACAGAACCCGCCAAAAACAAATTCGCTATCTTATGCGTTTGTAAACTATAAATTAGGAGCAATTCCAGGACAACCTCCTGTGGTGGTGGATCCTGAACCACCTGAACCACCTGGTCCTGGACCAGAAGTTCCAGGATGCATGGATGCAGCTGCGAACAATTACAAACCGAATGCAACAGTGGATGACGGTTCGTGTGTGTATCCTCCACCACCACCACCAAGCCAAGAAATAAATTATGTTGATAATGTCGGGGGTCTCGAACCGGAGGAAGGTGGGGACGGAACTAAAGAAAAACCTTGGAAAACCCTTCTAGATGTTATGGATGAGGATGATATTAACGGAATCAAACCTGGATACACAACTATTTGCATTGATAATGGACCGACAAACCCGTATCGTATAAACGGGTCTAACCTAAGCAAACGAGTTTATTTTTCGAACAAATATGGAACAGCTGAATTACCGATGACTCTTAAAGGAGATCCTAATTCTAATGCATATCTGAGGAGAGATATCGACAGACCGTTAACCAATCCCGCACAACGGTATCCAAACATGTATATTACTCAAGCTAATGTGATTACGGGATGGCAGGAAATTACTGGTGATCCCGACCTCGTTGGCGTCTGGGAAACTGATAATCCCGCATTGCGAGACGGGCAACCTGGCTTCGGAAATGTGTCCGCAACTAAATCTGTATTCTTTGGTTGTCCTGTCGATGTATGGAATGTAGATGGCATACTCGGACTTGTCAGAAAAATGAATGTCACTTGGCGCTCTGGTTATGATCAAGTTAATCCTGCATCTGATTTAGAGAAGGGTGAGTTCTATATGACGGAGAGTCTTTCGCCTGGGATAAACACGCAAAACCAGACAAAGAAAGTCTATTACAAACCCAAAGATAGTGAAAATATGGCTACCCACCATTTTGAGATTGCTGATGCTGGGGTGTGTTTTACCATGAAACGAGTTAGGCATATGACATTCGAAGGAATTACAATCATCGCCTCTGGATCTGTTGCATTCTCGACAGATGGTCATGGTGTCAATCGCGATATCACCAAGGACCGCTCCGGAGATTACCAGGACGATTGGTGTAACGATATTACATTGAAAAACTGTTATATGAAATATACTAAACTGGGAACAGCTTTTAATGTTGGAGAAAACTATCTCATCGATAACTGTGTCTGCACAGACGCGATGAATGGTGGTTTTGGGTATTATGGTAGCAAGGGTAATTATGATGGAATTGCGCTCGACGGAGGGGCCGGAGGGGACGATCGAGGATTCCCAGTGCAAAACACTGTGATTCAAAATTCTAGAGTCTCTAGGTGTCGTGCTAATGATGGCATCGTGTGGCACTCTAATAGTCCATACCGGGATAAGAATTTTAAAAGTGAAGATGGCCTGCAAAGGATTAGATGGGACGATGTTGGTGGGAACCATCAAGTCATCAATTGTGTTTCTTCTAATAATGGTGAGAACGGTTTCGATATAACATCAGGTTATGATATAACCCTTAGAGGATGCACTACTCATGATAATAGACATGCCGGAACAACAGTCGCTCACTACGCTAGAAATGTCAGAATATATGATCAGGTGAGTATCAATGACGACACTAGAAGAAATTTTGGAGGTGCTCTTGGTGTAGGAGATGCGCGCGATCTTCTTGTAGACAATATGAGAGTGTATAATCCTGGATTACGGTTCATAAACATTACGGGGGACGCTCAAGGTATCGAGATTAGAAACTGTACATATACTGCTGGACCCGATACAGACAGAAGCGACCTCATCGCGATAGTTCGTGGTACGGATGGGGAGTTCCATAACGAGCCTCGCAATAATTCGACTCCGGTGACGCGCAATCCAGAGGGCGCTGACGTACTTACTGGGATTGCGACTACAGTGCCGCAAAAAGTAAAGGATATTCATATCCACGGTTGTACTTTTAATATTCCCTTTGGTGCTATCTATCCCGGAGCCCCAGGGAAGGAGAGGTTCAAACTCTTCCTGAAGATGGGTGTTCTTCCGACATTGGGATTTAATGTAAAACTTGAAAATAATGTATGGAATACATCAGTCCTGAACACTCCGTGGCAACCTCTACAGGCGGATAATGTTGACGGGACTAATTATGGTCCTTACACTTGCAGGAATACCGACGAAGCAAGGGGTAAGAATCTCGACCGTCCTGACGGTAGATTGCCCCGTCCTGGACAGGACTGGTGGAAACCAGCAAGCGATGAGAACGCAAACAAATATTTATATCAGCCAGAAGTAACAGTAAATGGTTGGCAAGGTTATTTTAATGCTGGAATATTTCCTGAACCTGACGCCCCTTTCGTTCCCGAGGATCTGGGTCGTGCAGTGCCTTGGCCAACAGGAAGTCTTTGGGAATGGTGGCCAAATACCGTTGTCCCAGAAGGAAGAGAAAAAACGAAGTTCGGATCAGACTATCTTGCTAACAGGGCGCTCGCCGGAACGTCAGAGTATTCTGATGTTCCTGGCGCGAACTATAGAGTACCGTTTAATCCTGCCCAATACAATCAAAATCCAGGAATTTCCTTGAATGATACTGTTGAAGATCTTCCTCGTTATCTTTCTGCACATCTTCTGCAAGTTCAGGATGTTAGTTATTGGGATCCTATCACAGTGGAAGGTGCAATCAATGTGAATGGGGTGTCGCCAACTGGATTACCTTACTGGCAAAGAACAAACTGGACAATTGCTTCTCCGAGTTCTAGCGGAACTTCTAGGGCAGCTGCTTATAAAAACATTGAATCTAAAAATGTATCAGCGGAGTGCCGCTGGTCTGGAGATCACAAAACATCTGCGGGTCCGATGGTTTGTGTCAATACTGGCCAGCCTGATTTTGGATTAAGTTTAGTCTGGTATGCTGGCACTACCGGCAATGACTCCTTTCTTGCTCTGGTTGAAGTTGGACAGAGTACGCAACGGAATATAGTTGGTATCAGTGCGCCATACCCCCATACAAATCTCGCTGATGGTGCCGATAATGCTCAGCGCGATCTCGCTGAACTTAGATTGAGGATAGTCGTAGAAAATGGACTGATTAGATGCTATGCGGGAACTGGTAAAGTGTTTCCTTCACCGATAACCATAGACAATAGTAACATTCTACCGCTGATACCGCTAACCACTACTGAAGGTGGTGCAGTATTTTCTGACACTTACAGTGTAAAAGATAATAATCCTGATCTAAATACATCTACGACTCATGGAGTCTACCTGATTAATAATGAAACTGATGGTTCTAGGACAGACAGTTTAAAATATGCTCGATATCCAGACTCTCTTATACCATTAACGTAAGTCGTTGTTTTGTATAGAGTTTTAGGGGTTGTATTCGACAACAATTCAAGGTATAATAGTTGTAAGAATTGAGTTAAGGAAAAATTGTAATATGGATGTGATTAAATTTATACTGACCTGTGTTGTGTTGTACTTTTTTGCTAAGGTATTAATTATTTCTTTAGGACTTTGGTACATAGGATAAAAACAAAAAATCGATGAGGAGAATAACATGAGCGATTACAAAGAGCGACTAAGAATTGCAAAGAAATCTTATATTGCTACCGATGGTCCAGGTGAAGCGGGAACAAGGTTCCTGTGGACGTTGGAACAGGTAGGACATTCTTATACTAATATGGATGTTGAAAATCTCAGGATACTGTTCCCAGAATATATGACTGTGGTGACTGTGTTAGGAAAAGACCGCGCATATGTCATCGGGCATATCACACAATTATTCATTATCCCCACCATTATACTCGAAATAGCAACTCGAATCAAAGTCAAGAAAGGCAAGTAGTTGATTTGTATAGAGTTTTAGGGGTTGTATTTGACCGCCCATAGGGTATAATAGTTGTTCGAATTGAGTAATTGAGAAGATTTATACCATGACAAGAATTGATTATCCCAAAAAACACAGACTCGGTCACTTTTATCCTAGACATACCGGATATGAAAAAGTCGGTTCGTACAGAGGGTTGCAAATTTGGGGGGATTTTGACGACGACGAATGCATTCTCCTCGAAGTTGTTAGTCCTAGTCCTATAAAAAATAAATATGTTCGTATCATGACAATCGATCTTTCACGATCACAATACGGTGATCAGGTGTGGGAAGTCGGAACAACCGTTATCTCTACAGCATATCAGGGGTTTGGACTAGCACCTAAAATCTACCGATACCTTATGAAGAAAATGGGAATTACATTACAAGCAGGTAATTCTCAGTCTATTGGCGGTCGGTCTATATGGCACAGTCTTTCCAAGTTTGACGATGTAATTATACTAGGCAAACGATTCCGAAAACCACTGATGGTTTTAGAAGCAGATGAATATGAGAAAGAATTAACAACAGGAATCGACAAATTCGAAATTTATGACTCTGCCGGATTTTCAGCATTCGCTTCCTATAACGCAGCATAAAAGAATATATGATGAAAAAGAAAATACAAGAACTTATAGAAAATAGCATGGAGGATTTTGCTATAAGTTCCTTTGATGAAATAGACTCCCTGGCAATGATGGATTTGATCATGGTTATTGAAGACGAATTTGATGTCTCGATACCTTTGAATGTTACAGAAAACCTTTCGGGTAAAGAAGATTTTTTAGAACGAGTTTGTGGTGTATTATGAGTGGTTGGTTGGTAGCATTGACAGGTCTGATATATTTTTACATTTGCGCAGAGCAAGCGTATAAAGATAATATTCCAATGGCACTATGTTATGCGGGTTATGCATTCGCAAACATAGGGTTATATCTAGCAGTGAGTAAATGATTGACTGGTGCGAGGGAGAAATAGTATGAGCGAAGTAATAACCTATGAATATCAAGAGCAGATTTTCGAAACAAACAACGATGTAATCCGGCACATTAGGGAAAACGTGGATACTGGTGAAGGTGAAATTCACACAATGTTTCGATTAACAACATCTGATGAAGATAAGAACGGAACCTATACCGTGAGGCGTGCTGAGATACGCATTGCCTTTAAGGAGAAAGATGAAAAATAAAATATCAGCGTTATTTATAGTTGCGTCTATCTCTTCGGGTCCAGCAATTGCATCTAATAATATGCTAGAAGGAGCACTATACGCTATTGGAATCACTGGGGCAATAAGTTACATTGTTGACAAGAACGGTCAGACTAGATTACAAGAGCAGCAGCAGCGAGAATATATGATGAGTCGCAGAGCAGATTATCCAAATTTTATTTGTTACTCTGACCCGATCGATTGTGCATACCAACAGGGATTGTATGATCAGCAGAAGGAGTTGTGGCAAAATGAAAAAAGCAATGCTTACAATTGTGGGCGTTGGGGAAAAGACTGTAAACAAAACTGAAGCAGGAAATATATTATGATTACATTATACAAAAATCACAGTGGTAGAATAGGTTCGTGGGAAGGTTGGACTGAGGGCAATATAGTCCACAGTCGGTCCTGTACTGTCCTTGGCGGATCGTGGGTTCCCTCTCAGTATACTGCGGTAGGAAAAAATATAGGAAGGTCGAACGAGACTACTCCGGAAGAACAAGCAATACTAGAATTAGAATCTAAGTCGCGCCTGAAAATCGACAAGGGATATGTCAAGACGAAGAAAGAGGCGCAGGTCGTATCGACCAATTCTCTGGGATTGCCCAAACCTATGCTCGCGGCACAACTTGATAAAGTCAAACCAGAAAGCATTGACTGGGAGACTGCGTTCGTTCAACCTAAGTTAGACGGACACCGCG
>TARA_B110000879_G_C11183521_1_pt1 | contig 12156 bp, 20 predicted proteins | sample TARA_B110000879 | Tara Oceans TARA_B110000879 (sample SAMEA4398094) | marine metagenome | biome: Polar Biome; feature: [SRF] surface water layer (ENVO:00010504); material: water (ENVO:00002006), including particulate matter (ENVO:01000060) such as... | depth 5 m
CACAGTGGAAGTATGACCCTTGTAACGCTGTAGCATATAAACTTCAAAACAAATAAGAATAACAGGCTAAATTATGTACGGCTTTTCTGCATTTTCACAAAGTCCTTACTCTACACTACCAACAGGCACTATAAAATTAGGTATTGCACAGATAGAGGGTATAGGAACTGTTACAGCTAGTGCATTAAGAGAAAGAACTGTTGCAGCATCTATTACGGGTACAGCAATACTAACGGCAGATGGAATAAAAGTTTTATTTGGTGATGCAAATATTCATGGTCAAGTAAATGTTATTGCATTAGGTAGTATGGTTGAAAGTGGAGTAGCTTCTATTACTGCAACTGCTACTGTTACTGCTAGCTCTGCAATAATGGAACTTGGTTCTGCTTCTATTATAGGTAAAGTAACATTGTCTGCAATAGGAACAACACTAGGTGAAGGATGGGTAGATACTCCAGTAGTAATAAATTCATGGTCAGCATTACCAGAAGATAGTAGCTTGTGGACAGACTCAACAATAGTAACTAATGATTGGAAACGAAAGGGATAAAAATTTATGGCAAAGACTAAGATTTCAGAATGGGACATTGATAGTGCACTTAATACCGATATTAACAATATTAATATTAATCAAGGATGCAGCCCAGCAAATATAAATAGTGCTATTAGAGAGTTAATGGCACAAGTAAAAGACTTGCAAGGTGGCTATAGTGGAGACACTATTCCTGTTGCTTCTGGTGGAACTGGTGCAACGACAGCATCTGAAGCTAGAACTAACTTGGGGATTGTAAGCCAATTTGTAACGGGAATGATTGTAATGTGGTCAGGAACTATATCAACAATCCCTAGTGGATTTTTATTATGTGATGGCACATTAGCTACACCTGATTTAAGAAATAAGTTTGTTATTTGTGCTGACGCAGATTCTTCTAGTTTAGCTAAAACAACAGTAACAGGAGCTGCTACACAAACTGGAGGAACTAAAGATGCTATTTTGGTTACTCATACACATGTGTCTACAGGAACAACTGATACTGTTGGTGACCATGTTCACGCTATTCCAAATATAAGTTCTCAACAAGGGGGCAATTTTCTAAACCTAGCTTTAGAGTATGATGCTACAACATCTATTAATACCGACCCAGCAGGAGGTCATCTGCATACTGTAACCAATAATGTTAGCACTGTAGGTGAAGATGGAACAAACAAAAACCTTGTTCCTTATTACGCCCTTGCTTACATAATGAAATCCTAATATGTCAACACAAAGATTAGAATTTACAGAATGGAAACCTGACCTTCCTGATACTGAAGGTAGTTTAAACGACGCTAAGAATGTATATCCAGTAGCTATTGGTTATTCACCACTTCCAAGTGCAGCGGAATACTCTACTCCTGCTAGTGAAAATCTTAACAGTGTATTTGCTGCAAAGTTTGGAGAAACAATAGAAGTGTTTTCGGGTTCAGCCACAGAAATATTTAAATTAAATCTTGCTACTTTAGACTTAACAAGTGTATCTAAAGCAGGTGGCTATAGTGGTGATGGCGTATGGAAGTTTGAACAGTTTGGTAATGTCGTGTTAGCTTGTAATGGAACTGAAAAAATACAGGCATGGACTATAGGGTCATCAACAGCATTCGCAGATGTAGCGGCAGCAGCCCCCGCACCTAAAGATATTGCAATAGTTCGTGACTTTGTTTTTGCTGGTAACATGTCTGCTGGAGATGGGTTTAACAAAGTACAGTGGTCAGATATTAATGATGAAACTGATTGGGTATCTAGTTCTACAAGCCAAAGTGATTACCAAATAATTCCTGATGGCGGTAATGTTCTAGCAGTAACAGGCGGTGAATTTGGTTTAATATTTTCAGAAAATTCTGTGACTAGAGCGTCATATATTGGTAGCCCACTTTTCTTTCAAATGGATACCATATCAAATGGGCAAGGATGTTTAGAAGGTAACTCTGTTATTAACTATGGAGCTTTATCTTTTTGGTTATCAGATGATGGATGGTATTCTTCAAACGGAGAAATTGTTACCAACATAGGTTTAGAAAAGGTAGATAGATTCTTTTTTGAAAGAGCTGATATAACAAAATTAAACACAATTAGTGTAGCAATAGACCCTGTTAAAAATCTTGTAATATGGAATTTTGCTAACACTAGCGGTAATAGAGAATTATTAATATATCACTGGGAACTACAAAGATGGTCAAGAGCAGACACTATATCTGATACAGTAGGAACTATGACCTCTATTACTACATCATTAGAAGGCTTATCTTCTGTATTCGGTTACACAGATATAGATGCTATGCCTGCATCACTAGACTCCAGACTATTTATTGGAAACAAATTTTTACTTTCAGGTACAAAATTAAATAGAATTGTTACCTTTACAGGACAACCTATTACACCACAATTAATTACTACAGATGTAGAGGTAGGTTATAACTCTGTTGTTACGCTAGCAAGACCACAAATAGATAATGGAACAGCACAGGTCGCAGTAGCTAGTCGTAGAGAATTAGATGACAACATTGAGTTTGGTGCATATGTACCAGCAACCTCAGAAGGTAGATGTAGTTTAAGAAGTGCTGGTAGGTATCATCGGTTTAGTGTACAACCAACAGGTAACTGGGAAATAGCAATGTCTGTAGATGTAGATTTAAAACCGCAAGGAAATAGATAGTGCCTAGAATGTATCGTACACTTCCGTATCAAGGTGGTAATCCTAGAAATGTTGCAGAAATAGTTAATAATGCTATGAATGGCAAGACTAATAACAGTGGAACTTTTACTTTAGCAACATCAGTAACAGAAACTACAGTTAGTAATGAAAGAGCAGGATATGATTCAGTTATTGTATTGTCACCAACAACAGAAAATGCAGCAGCAGAGTCAAGTTATACATATATAAAAACAAAAGCCAAAGGTAGTTTTATTATAGGGCATAGAAATACATCCAATACTGATGTAACATATGATTATATCATTGTTGGATAAATTTTATGAAATTATATGTAGTGCCTACAAATCAAGTGCAAAGATTTTGGTATCTTGCAGAACCTTTATTACAAAAAGCATTAGACAAAGGTAACAACGAATTTACAGCTGACCAGTTAAAGCTGTTAGTTACACAAGGTCAGCAACAATTACTATTAGTAATGAAAGAAGATAAGTGTTATGTAGCTGTCACTGTTCAATTTATTAATTACCCAAACGATAGAGTAGCTTACATAACTTATATAGGTGGTAAGAATACAAGAGCAGGATTTGAGCAGTTTAAACAGTGGGCAAAAGAACAAGGATGCACTGCAATACAAGGGTCTACTAAATACGAGAGTATAGCTAGGTTATGGAATAGGCTGTATGGTTATGAAAAAAAATATCAATTAATGGAGTTGAAACTAGAATGATTAAATTAAAAATATGGTTATATAATTGGCTTGCTAAAGAATTAGGTAGGTTAGGTAGAGAAGGAGATACCGAACTTGCTCATGTTAATACATGGGAAGCTAATCTTTTAAAAGCACATGGGGGTTCAGGAACTATTAACCCTGTAACTGGATTGCGGGAATTCAAAGGTGGAGGAGGAAGTTCAGAAACAACTTCAAAAATTGACCCTGCTATATTACCATACATAACTTATGGGTTAGGTGAGTCTAAAGGATTATACCAAGCTTCTGGTCCAAACTATTATCCTGATAGCACTTATGTTGGTGCAGGTAGTACAACAGAAGAAGCCATGCGACAAACAGCAGACAGGGCAAGGACGGGTAATCCATTGCTATCAACAGCTCAAAATGAACAATTAAGCACAATACGAGGTGACAGATTATCAGCAGGAAATCCATACTTTGCAGATATGATGTCAAGTGCAGCTAGACCTGCAATCTCAGAATTTAACACAGCTATTAGAGACATTGGAAGTAGAACAGCCGCTTCTGGAAGATATGGCTCAGGTGCGATGGGAGAGATGGAGTCAAAAGCAACAGACAATCTAGCAACTGCTTTAACAGGTGAAGCATCAAAATTAGCTTATAGCAACTATGGTGCAGAAAGAACAAGACAAGATGCCGCTATTGCATCAGCTCCACAGATGGCAGCAGCAGATTACGCAGACATAAATCAACTTATGAATGTAGGTCAACAAGAAGAAGATTATGAAAGACAAGCACTTGAAGCTGATATTGCTAGGTTTGAATACAATGAGAATAAACCTTATATGAAATTAGATAGCTATCTATCAGGAGCTTATGGTGCACCGACTCCAATCAATACAACTACTAGCTCTAGCGGAGGTGGCAAATAATGGCAATGGTTCCTTATATGGCAGCAGGTTATGCTGCAGATAGAATGATGGGCGGTAGTGGAATGACAGGGCTAGCTCTGGGAACTGGTGTAGGAGCATTTGGTTCAGGAGCTCTTGGAGGTTCTGCTCTTGGTAGTACAGGAGCTGCTGCAGGTGCTTCAACTGCAGGGTCTACCTCTATGATGTCTACTTTAGCAAGCCCTACAATAGCGACAGGAGCAAGCACAGGTGTCGGTGGAGCAGGTATGACTTCCTTAGGTGCTAATACACCTATGGGTTTATCTAATGCTACTCAACTTGGCTCTGTTAATCCTTTAACAACAGGTGGGGTTAGTGAATCTATTTCTCCGTTTACACCAAATGGAACATCAGGGATTGGTGGTAACACTGGATTCTTAGGACAGCCTATATCTAACCAAACAGTTAATTCAGCTTTAACACAAAACAAAGGTTTATTGGAAATGGGATTAGAGAACACTCCTGTGCAAGATGGCTTTGATATGATTAATGATGGCTATGAAAATATGTCGCTTATGGATTCAGTCGGTGTAGCTCAATTAGGCGGTCAAGCTATAGATGCAAGTAATCCACCCCCACCACGAGCAGCCCCACCACAAGTTGTTAAAGGCAAAACGTCTTCAGTTGGTAAGCCACTAGCAATAAATGTTCAAAGACCTAACATAAGATTTGAAAAAGACCCAAGACAATTATATGAGGAAAGATATGGCTACGCTTAATTTAGATGAAATATTTAATTATATAAATCCAGAACCTAAATATGCAGGAAAATTACAAAACTTAGGACTACTTGAAGCAGGTGATTTAGAAGCTGCTAGAAAACAATCTATATTTCAAGGTCTGTTAGGTGCAGGGTTAGGCTACCTAGCTCAACCAAAGAATCAAGGGTATGGCTCATTAGTTCCTTATCTAGCAAAGGCAGGTATGCAAGGAGTAGAAGCTAGCAGAGCTCCTTATAAACAACTAACACAAGATGCATTAATGAATCAAAAATTAAATGAAGTTAAATACCAAAGAGGAGAAAGGGAGTATTTAGATTCTAAGAGATTAAAAGATGATAAATATCAAGGTGAAGAAAGAGATTATGAACGTAAGGTAAGAGAGGCAGCTAATGCCAAAGAAGCAAGAAAAGAAACAATATTAAAAATGCCTTTATATAATACTACAGTTACTGATAGACCCAATCTACCTATGCAATCAGAAAAAGTTACATTACCTAACGGAGAACAATCTGTTAGACCTATGTTTGGAACAACACCTCAAGGCTCTATAGTAAATCAAGAAATAAATTATCCTAGAATAGAGGCATTAGCACAGAACGGCTCTTGGGATGCTCTTAACGCAACTAGGGGTCTAATGACAGATTTAAATACTTTAAAAAATCCTAAATTAACAAGTAAAATTATAGGTAACAATGTAGTATTTTTTAATGAAGCAGGTAAGATTGTAACTCAGACAAAGGTAGGTGACGATTCCATTAAGGAGAAAGAAATAACTAGAAAAGAATTAGGAGCAGATGGTGTAACTGTTATGGAAAAACCTATAATACAACTTACGAGAAAAGATGCTAATGGAAATGAAACAATTATTGGGCATAAAGACATTGAAGGAACTGACTCTGTTCCACAAAATTCAAGAGGAGTAAATATAAGGCTTCCTAATACACCTAAAGCTGTTACAAACGCAAGCTCACTAGTTGCTAAGAGACTTATAAAAAACATATATCCTGATTTAAATATTGATACAGATGAGGCAGGGTATATTGAACATCAAGCAAATGCATATAGGAATAAAAGAAGAAACGAAGATGGAGTAATTGTTGATTCGGTTGACGCTATAAAATATGTAATTGAAAACGAGCGTTTAATAGAAGAAAGTTCTTGGGGTTTTAATGATGACATAAATATTAATAGAAGCCAAAATGGTAAGAAAAAACCAATTGGTGCTTTTTAAGGATTAATATGGCAGAGCCTATAATTGAATTAGACCCAATCGTTGTAAAGCCTTATGATGTTAATGGTGCTTTAAATGAAGGTTATACATATAAAGATATTGCATCTCATTTATCAGAAAAAAATAGTTACAATTTAGATGGAGCAATAAAAGAAGGTTATAACTATCAAGAAATATCTGAACATCTTGCTAACTCAACTTCATCAAATAAAAAAACTGAAGAACTAAAGTCAAAGTCTTATCAAGAGTCAAGGCTAGATAGGGATGCAGAAGGTAATGTCATTGGTACTTTTGATGAAGATACTTTTGTTGGTTCAACATTAAATAAAATAATTCCCCAACCCAAAAAGATTCCTGCTCAACTTATGAGGCAGTTAGAGTTGACAAGAAGGGGTGTTATGGAAGGGGCAGCAGAAGGATTAGACTTTATAGCAAGTCCTGTTACAGGACTTATGAACCTAGCAGGGGCAGATTTTCCTACACTAGCAGAAGGTTTAGAGAAAGAATATAAAGAACAAGGATTAGCTTATCCTGAAGATGGACCAGAAAGAATTGCAAATCAGGCAACAAAGTTTCTACCTATTACTGGCGTAACTAATGCGGTAGTAAAAGCAGGACAACCAATGACTCAAGTAGGTAAAAACATACAACAAAGTTTACTAGAGAATGAAGGTAGGCAACTTCTTTCTGGTGGGCTTATGGGTGGTGGTATGCAATATGCCGCAGAGCAAGGTTCTGGTATGGCTGGTCAGCTAGGTACAGGGCTTGCTGCTAGTATTGCTCCATTTGTGTTTAAAGGAAAAAGCTCTATTCAAAAGCCTGTATTTAAACAAGAGTTAAAAAATGCTGATAAACAAAAAAAACTAGAGCTAAAAAATAATGATACTATTAATGACTATGAAGCAGAGTTAGCAAAGAATTTAAAAGCAGGACTTACTTATGATGAATCAGTCCCATTAACTTTAAAAAAACTAAGCCTTCCACAAGAAAAATTAAATCAAGCATATATAAATACTAGCAGAGAATTAAATACATTTAAAAATAAACAAGGTGATTTAGATTATCTTTCAATAGAAAATACTTTAGAAAATAAAAAAATTGCTGACTACAAACCACAAAATATTGTTGATAAAATAACAGAAAATTGGAATACAAAATTAAAAAGTATTAATGAAGGGATTGCTAACAGGGTAAGTAGATATGATTTTGATGAACATATTAAAACAGCAGAAGGATTAGAAATAGTAAAGCCATTTGTTATATCATTAAATCAAATTAAAAAAGATAATCCTAAATTGTATAGAGAAGTTTCAAAAGATTTATTCAGTGGGAATCATGATAATGTTGCTAGGGTAATGGCAAGTTTAGGTGATGATGCTGTACAAGGTTGGAAACAAACCCAGTTATTTTTAAACGATACTAGAAACAAATTATTAGATTCTGGATTTAAAATATTTAAAAAAGATGAATACTTCCCTCGTAATCCAGATGTAGAAAAATTAAGAAGAACATTAAATGTTAAACAAAAAAATAATTTAGATTTACAATTAGATGAATCTGTATTAGTTAAAGTAGCTAATCAAATTAAAAAAGATAACCCTAAATTTTATGATGATTTAACTGATGCTCAAATTTTATCTATGGCTAAAGATAAAATAAAAGAAGAGAACTTAGGTCATGCTTATCTAGGTGAGGAAAGGATAGCAAGTATTACAGATAGCTTTATAAGGGGATATGGAAATAATAAATTAAAATTAGGTGCTCCAAGATATACTAAAGAAAGAGTAATAGATAATATAGATGATACTCTTTTACCATTTTACACTAATCCAGAAGATGCAATTACAGATTATGTAAGAAGCACAACAAAGCAAATAGAAAAAAGAAAATTGTTTGGTCAAGATATACCTGATACATTTCAAAGTGCAGAAGACATAAGACTTTCTTTAGGAACATTGCTAAAGAATGAAGGTAAAGATTTAACTCAAAAACAATTAGAGGAAGTAAGAGAGTTAATGATTTCAAGGTTTGGTAAGGGTGAACAATCTGCTGGAAAATTAGTTTCTACATTAAAAGATTTTATATATATGGGGACATTAGCAAACCCAGCGTCAGCACTTACACAATTAGGTGATGTAGCACAAACTGGATTTCAATTTAAAGATGGAGTAAGAAAATCTCTTAATGCTTTGTTTAGTACAAAAGAAGTAAAAATAAAAGACATGGGACTAGATGAAGTCATTACTGGAGACTTGTCAAAAGAAAAAAGATGGTCTTCTGAATTACTTTCAAAATTTTTAAAAGGAAATTTATTTAAAGCTGTAGATAAATTGGGTAAAGAAACTAATTTTCAAACAGCATTAAAAGAAGGTAGAGCATTATCTAAAAATAAAGATGGTCTAAAAGTTTTAGAAAGAAAATGGGGTAAGGTATTCGGTGATGATTACGATGGCTTTGTAAAAGATTTACAATCTGGAAAGGTAACGGACAATGTTAAGTATTATTTATGGCATAACCTAGCAGACCAACAGCCTATATCATTATCTCAAATGCCTAAATACTATTTAGATATGCCTAATGGTCGTGCTTTTTATGCATTGCAATCGTTTGCTTTAAAACAATTAGATGTTATGAAAAGAAATATTGTTAATGAATATAAAAATGGAAATAAAAAGAAGGCTGTATGGCAAGGAGCAAGGTATTCAATGATTGTGGGTGGTGGTAATACAGCAGTAGACTATGCTAAAGATACGGCTTTTGGGAGAGACATTGACCCAATGAATATACCTAAAGATATATTGCTAAACACAGTCAAAATATTTGGTGTTAATGATTACACTTTAAAAGGATTGTCAGAAGGAAAGGTAGCTGATTGGTTTAATACTATGTGGATGCCACCTGCTTCAGTGCTTGGTGCACCAGTGCAAGATGCTGCTATGATTTTGAATAAAGCATTTGACCCTGATGAAGAATTTACTTCTGAAGATTTTTATAACTCACAAACATTACCTAGAGTGCCTTTTGTTGGAACAATTATAAAACAAACATTAGGTGGTGGTGCTGAAAAATATAATGAAAGATTGGAAGATGAAAGAACTGATAACATATTTGGAATAGAGTAGTGGATATACTATTTATAGCAAAGCATATGATGGATAAAACAATAGATGATGTTGATATTGTTTATGGTGAAGATACAATGACTATATTTTTAAGTGATGGTTCTAGTGTTGAGATGATTGTAGATTCTATACATTTAAATACAACAGAATATGATTCGTAGTCTACCTATTTGTGTAGCTCAAAATGTTTAATAGTTTTAATATCTTTAAATAATACTTTAGTTACTTTATCTTTTCTTTTGTATCTTGTATGAACAAGGTAAACACCTTTTCCTTTTTTGTAATTATTTTCTTTTAATTTTAATAAAGTTAAATTTAATAATTCAATTCTATTTACAATCATCCAAGTATCTTCTCTTTCAAAAACAATATAATCAGAATTACCTCTTATCCAACCATCCCTACCATTTACATTTTTACCTTCTACCCAAACTGATTCCATTACACCAACACTTGGGTCAGAGCTATGGTCTAACCTTTTAGTAGTTTTAACATCAAACTTACTAACATTTCCTATTTCTTTTAAAAATCCCATTACATCCCAATGCTCATAAATATCTTGATTTTTGTTTGAATAAACAATATTTGTTATATGTTTTTCTGCAAATCTTTTTTCAGCAGATTTACCATAATCAAAACAATATTTAATTTTGTCTTTAAGCATATACCCTTCTCCCTACAATGCTTAATAAGTTATCTATTGCTAATCCTAAATCTCTTTCATAATACATAGGCTTCTTACCACCAAGAAACCGATAGTTAATAGCAGTCTTTTGTGGTTTAGATAGTCCATCTATAACTGCATCAACAATCTTAATGTTTTCCATATCAGATTTAGATACCATATCCTCAAACACTTCTGAAGTAGACTCACCTCCAGTTGAGAAGTAAGATGTTTTGTTAGGGTAACCAAGCTTGTGGCTATCTTGTTTCATCCACCTTGCCCAATCATCTAGTATGTCCATGAGCCTAGCTATCCTCATTTCTTACTTAATCCACCTAGTATTGTTCCCCAGCTGCTTGCCTTTCTTTTCTCTTGCGGATTCATAGGCTTTGGCATTACAAACCCATACTCTTCTTGTATTCTATCTAATGCTCCTGCATGAACACCTGCATAATCTGATATTCTTTTTCTACTAGCATCAGGATTTTTTTCTATAAACTCTTTAGCTCTTGTTGCAAATTCTAAATATCTTTCGGCTGTGTATTTACTCATGATATATCTACCTCCCTACATACCCATTTGTTATCTTTTTTATGCCACCCTTGAACAAGTAGCACCCAATTTGCATCTCTTAAATGAGGGATAGCATCACTAGCCTCCATCTTCTTTACCCTTGCACTAATGTTACTGTAGCTAGTGACTTGGATTCCTACTGTGTTTCCCTTACTGTCTATTGCTAGTAAGTCTATTATCCCAAATAAGTCTTGTCTTATTTTTGCCCAGTTATTCCACCTCTCAACGATAGCAACTAAAGGGTAGTCACCACTGTCTTTTAATTTCTTTAGAGTTCTAGCTGTTGGTGATATTGCCATTATTTATTTCCTTTTATAATATTTCCATAATCATCTTCTTCCATATTACTCCAATCATTGCAAGCTGATGTAAGGGCTTTATCTATTTTTTCAAACTGTTCGTCATTAGGGTGACCATTAAATATTCTGTTCCAATTCTCTTCTAACTCTTTGTCTGTTATATCTTGCTTCCTTTTGCCACTGCCTTTACTCATTACAGTCTCTCCTTGATTTGCAAGCCTTATGTTTATCATAATATCTAATGCTGTTGGTTTTCATGTCTATGTTTTTAATTTGTGTATCTTTTGGTAATGAAATATATTCTTTGTTTAAACATCTGTATGCCATTTCAACTTTATTTGGGTCTGGATAATGTAAGTCTACATACAAGACCGCTTCTTGGCAGCTATTGAATGACCCTACATACTCCCAATCTTGCAAAGGGTCTGGTGCTAGATTGATTACCATTACAAATGCAAACTCAATCATGATTTACTCCTTAAAGTTTCCTTTAGTTATAACCTTTCCTGTTAGTTCGTGTGCAATATTAAAATCTTTTTTGTTGTATGTCATTACATACTTATACCCATCATATATAAACTGATGTTCTTTCCATTCGTCTTTATTCTTTTTTATTACTTCCTTTCCCTTTGTCATTTCTTTTCCTTACAGAATCCTGATGAATTAAACTCTCCCATATCAACACTAACACTGCACCACCACTTGCCATCAGAATATATCTTGGCTGGTTTTTTACAAACATTACAAATAGGATTATTTATTTTTATCAGTTTTGCAGATGCCATGATGTTCCTTTAAATCAAACATATTAAAAAAGCAGTACCATTTCTTATCGCTATCCATAAACATAGCATCATTACCACAACTATGACAAACAAACTTTTCTCCGTAAACTTCTTTAGTCTTCGTCATGTAATTCATCATCTATCCATTTGTCTTGTTTCACTTTAGCTTCTAATAAAGCTATATCTTTCTGATGAACTGTAATCATTTGCTCAAGATACCATATTGCTTTTTTGCAGTCATCAATTTTGTCAGTCAATTTGTCTGATTTTAAACCCTCTCTGCTAATATACTTGAGAGCATTACCTTTTATAAAACCATAAAATTCTTCTGGTGTCATTTTAGCTGCTATAAAATCTATAGTTTCCACACCACCTTTAGTGTAATGGTCTGGATTTATATTGTCACTCATAATTTCTCCTTATAAT
>TARA_B110000879_G_scaffold58230_1_pt1 | contig 12137 bp, 11 predicted proteins | sample TARA_B110000879 | Tara Oceans TARA_B110000879 (sample SAMEA4398094) | marine metagenome | biome: Polar Biome; feature: [SRF] surface water layer (ENVO:00010504); material: water (ENVO:00002006), including particulate matter (ENVO:01000060) such as... | depth 5 m
CCTCCATTCTTTCACCATCATTAATGTATATTTCTTCCCAAAATGGAGTAATAAATACTTTTTTGTTAAAAATACATTGATTTATAATTTGAGTGATTTCACTTGTTACTCCTAATTTATTTGCTTTTAAATAAGCAATACAATCAATACTGCTTCTGTCGAAAAAATAATTTTTATCTTCTGAACTGTTTAAGTATTGTTGTTTACGCAAGTTAGCAATATGGTTTTCAAAAGCAATTTGATTTTCCCAGGGTAGTATATCCCCTCCAATAATTATTTGCTCTGCAATAATCTCTCTTGATATTTCTTTTTCACATGAGTGGCCCTTCTGTATAAGGGCATTAATGATAGCTGTTTTCCCAGTCCCTGGAGCTCCAGTGATTATGTATTTTTGGTTCATTTTAAAGACTCAACATAACTATAATTGCACCAAAAATTATGGCTAAAATCTTTTGAGAACTGAATTTATGACCATCACTACTTTCAAAAAGAATAGTAGTTGAAATATGTAAAAATATACCAATAACCATAGCCATAATTTCATTGTGATAATTTGCTAGAGTTGTAAAAAAACTTCCAGCAAAAACTCCTATTGGGGCCATCAATGCAAAAAGCAGCAAATAGAAATAGGCTTTTTGTTTTGAAATATTACTCTGTAAAAAGAAAGTCATAAGTACAATAGCAACTGGCATTTTATGTAAAACGATTCCTGTAAGTAAGGCATTATGGGCGTGATGGTGTAAATGCCCACCTAAAGGCACTCCTTCAAGTAAAGCATGTAGACAAAGACTAATCAGTACAGAAAAAGGAATTACATTGCTTTTGTGGAAGTGCCCATGTTCTATTCCTTGTGAAAAATATTCTAGCAAAATCTGGATTAGAAAACCACCTAAAATGTATAATCCGATATGTTGTGTTGTGTTGTGTTCGAACAGCTCAGGTAATAAGTGCATTACACTTACGGCTAATAAATATGCTCCACTAAAAGTAAGTAGTAATTGTATGTTTTTACTTTTCTTTGGTTTAAAGATTTCAACTACAATTGCACCCGCAATTACGGAAGCAAATAATAATCCTAGTGTTGTTAAATTCATTTCTTGCAAATTAGTATTAAACGATCAGAAATTGTTTCATCAAAATTATCCAATTTATAATTGCCAAATATATTAATTATTTTTAGTCCTGCATTAGTGATAAATTCAGAATATTCAGCTAATGTAATTGCTTTTACTTTTTCTTGAAATTGTAGCTGTTCTTCTTGATCAGTAATGTGAATGTCCTTCAGAATATATCCTTTTTTTAATTGCCTTGTGATATCAAACTGTATACAGTCAATATTTTTTTTTTCATTTAGCACTAGATTGGAAATTACTTTTTTTACATTCATAAAATCAATAATAAGTAAACCTTTTTTTTTCAGATTACTAGCCATAGCATTAATAGCTTTTTGCTCATCTTTATTATTGTCAAAATAACCAAAAGAAGTAAATAGATTAGTAACAACATCAAAGGAATTCTTCTGATAATTCTCACGCATATCGTGTACTGAAAATATTAAATTTTTATTTTCATCCTTTTTAGCAGTATTTATACTATTTAAAGATAAATCAATACCAACCACATTCATTCCTTTTTTATTGAAGTATTTAGCATGTCTTCCTTTGCCGCAAGCTATATCTATAAGCTTACTTCCTTTTGGTATTTGTAAATAGTCAATTAAATTATCAATAAAAATTTGTGCTTCTTTTTCATCTCTATTTTTATACAGAGTATGATAATGGGGGGAGTCGAACCAGTTTGTAAACCAACTCATAATTGCTTTCTAAGATAGTCAAGACTCATTTTATCCTCTCTGCCTTAACGCTTCATACAAAATAACACCAGTAGCAACTGAAACATTCAAGGAAGCAATTTTCCCGTTCATAGGTATTTTTGCCCTAGAATCACACATTTTTAGAAATTCAGGAGAAACACCATCTTCTTCTGAGCCTATAATGATAGCAGTGGGTGTCGTATAATCCGCTTTGTACATATTATCCTGTGTCTTTTCAGTACACCCAATTAATTGTACACCACTTTCTTTCATGAATTGTAAGGCCAACTTCAAATTCCAAGTTCGGCAAACAGTAACCTTGTGTAAGGCACCAGCTGAAGTTTTTATAGCGTCAGCATTAATAGCAGCAGCATTTTGTTCAGGAATTAATATAGTATCCACACCTGCACATTCTGCTGTACGTGCAATAGCTCCAAAATTTCTCACATCCGTAATTCTATCCAGCACCAATACTAATGGATTTTTTCCTTCTTCATAGAGTTTAGGGATTACATCCTCAATATTATGAAAGTCGATAGGAGATATGAACGCGAAAACTCCCTGATGATTTTTCCTAGTCAATCGATTAATTTTTTCTAAAGGAACATGCTTATAGTTTATTCTCTTTTCGCGTACCAATTTCCAGAGTTCTGCAAACAAATCGTTATGTAATCCTTTTTGGATAAATAATTTGTCAATTGTTTTTCCTGCTTCTATCGCTTCAATTATGGCACGTATACCAAAGATGTAATTTTTTTCTTCTGTGTTATGCATTGTGATCTTTTTTAAACTCAATTTGAGTGGTAATCTCAGGGATATTTCTGAGTTCTATTTCTTTTTTAATTTCTTCTGATTTAACTTTTAAATCGTTTGTTAAAATCTGTTTTTTTCGTTTTTCCATTGGAGGATTGAGTTTTTCAGCATTTTCAAACTGAATAACACTCTCCAAAATTTCTCTTGGTAATTGTGTTCCTGCTTTATTGAGAGTATCCAAAAATTCCCCTGCAAAGAATTGGTCAATTTGTATCCTTCTTTTTGTAGTATGAGCAAATTTCCCAATAATCCTGCATACATTATCTCTTTCTTCAGGACTTAGTTTGTCAGCAAATTCGTATTCCTCTATTTTTTTTAAACTTAGGATGATTGGCTCTAAAGCATCTTTAGTAATTATATATACATTATAATCACCAATGTTGTAGGTAAACTGATTAATGACTTGCACTGTATTAGAAGGAATAACTAAAAATAAATCCTTTTTTACATCATCATGTTTTGCATATTTTTTCAGGCTTTCTGTTTGAAGCTTTATATATTTAGGAAAATTACTTAAGTCATCATTCGCGGGGCTCTTGGCGTCAAAAATAATAAGTTGGTCCATTATTTCTATAGAATTATCAGGCTTGTTTCTTGAATGTGGAAAATCCTCTTGACTAATGTATTTGATGACATGGTTGCGGCAAATAAGTTGTAGATGATTTTCAACCTCTTTTTCATGCTCTCCCCACGTCCATTTCATTTTTTCTAGTCTAATTTCTGTTTCTTTTACCCTGTCGTCATTAAGCCTTTCTTTTTCTTTGGTTAAACTTTCTTGTAAGGTATTAGTTGATTCAATTGATTTTCTTAGCGTTTCATTTCTGTTTTCTTCTTCTTTTTTGAGATAGATATTATCATTTTTAAGATTATTTCTTTCTTGCTCGATATTAGAAATTCTCTCTTTGATTATAGCATTCTCATTTTTTATTTGTTCAAAAGCAGTAGTTTTGGCATTAGCAATATCAATGTTTTGTTGTTGTTGTTTCACCTCATTTTCTTTGGTCGCAAGCGATTTTTCTAATTCTAAAATTCTTTTTCTATCTTCCTCAAAATTATCTTCGTTAGTAGATTCTTTTTTAAAATAAATTAACGCAAAACCAGCAATTAATACGATTAAAAATAGATATTCCATAAGTATTTTTTTGAATTATAAAATGAGGACTAAAGTACCAACTTCTAATAGCTTATACAAATCAATCACTTCTTTATTTTTCATTCTTATACAACCATGTGATGCAGGTTTCCCTAACCTTCCCTCTTCTGATGTTCCGTGTATGTAAATGTATCTATTATAGGAATCAATTCCTTTGCCTTTATTACTTCCTTTTTCCAAGCCCTCTAGCCATAATATTCTACTTGTGATGTCATCAGTTTTGCTTTTTGTTTCATCATTATATATGGTTGCTATATTGCCATGAAATACTCTTGCTATCATTATACCATTTAATGGTGTTTTTTCACCATATTTCTCCTTTATGCTGTGTAGCCCCGTTGGTGTTTTGTTACTACCTGCCATACTTCCTGCTCCGTGTACTGAACTTGAAATAGTATATTCTTTAATAATTCTATCAAGTAGTATGTGGTAGAGCTTTTGTTTTTTGATGGACACATAGATTACTTCATCAGCGAAAGCGTTTTTACTATTTAAATAATTGTTAACTCGCTCAATTATTGAATTTTGAGCTGTTGCGTTTAGTCCTGAGAGACTAATTATGATAACAGCAATGGTTCTTAACATAATTCCCAATTTATAGGCTGTTGATTGTTTTTTAAAAGTATTTTATTTGTTTTTGAAAAGTGATTAGATCCTAAAAAACCTCTATATGCCGAAAAAGGGGAGGGATGAGAGGTAATTAAAATATGATGTTTCTTTGGATCAATTAATTCTGACTTTTTTTGAGCAAAGGCACCCCAAAGTAAAAAAATGATTCCTTCCTTTTTATCTGATATTTTTTTAATTACACTATCTGTAAATAGCCCCCAACCTATTTTTTGGTGAGAACCAGCAATTTTCTCTCTGACAGTTAGTGAAGAATTCAGCATTAGTACCCCTTGATTTGCCCAAGAATCTAGGTTTCCATTGCACGAGATAGGATAATTTAAGTCTCTTTGTAATTCTTTAAATATATTCCTAAGAGAGGGTGGTATTTTTATGCCATTAGGTACTGAAAATGCAAGCCCATGTGCTTGTCTTTTTCCATGATAAGGATCTTGACCTAAAATCACAACTTTAATATCGCTAGGCAATGTGAAATTGAATGCATTAAAAATTTCATCATTTTTAGGAAAAATAGAGTATTTTTTTCTTTCAATTACTAAAGTACTTATAATATCTTGAAAGTTATTTGAATTTAGTTCCTGCTTCAAAAAAGCTTTCCATTTTGAATTTAGATGTAATTTTTTAATTGTCATTTTATTATTTCAAAGATAGATAATCTGTTTTAAAAATGTATTTTTGTAGAAAATTATTTAACATGAAAAAAGTAGTGTTTTTTGCAATAGCAATTGTCTTAGTTAGTTTTATTTCATCTTGTGCGCTTAATGCTGATCAATGTCCAGGTGTAGCTGAAGTTGAAAAATCAGTTTTACCAGCTTAAATTTATTTTGGAGATTCAAGAAAAAATAAAAAAGCCTAAGTGGTTAAAGGTTAAGCTACCAACTGGTCAAGCTTACAAGGCTGTTAGGGGAATCACTAAATCTCATGATTTACATACTATTTGTGAAAGTGGAAATTGCCCAAATATGGGGGAGTGTTGGGGTGCTGGAACGGCAACTTTTATGATTCTTGGGAATATTTGTACAAGATCATGTGGTTTTTGTAATGTAATGACTGGACGCCCATTAGCTGTTGATATTCTAGAACCAAAAAAAGTAGCGCGTTCTGTTCATTTAATGAAAGTGAAACATGCTGTTATTACTTCTGTTGATCGAGATGATTTGAGAGATGGTGGTGCAAGTATTTGGGTGGAAACTATAAATGAAATAAGAAAAGAAAACCCTAAAACAACAATGGAAACTTTAATTCCTGATTTTAAGGGCAAACTAAAGGATATCCAACCAATTATTGATGTAGCACCTGAAGTGGTTTCTCACAATATGGAGACAGTGAGGAGATTAACAAAAAAGGTAAGAATACAGGCCAAATATGATAGAAGTTTGGATGTATTAAGGTACCTAAATGAAGGTGGTATTAGAACTAAATCTGGAATTATGCTTGGACTAGGCGAGACTCAAGAGGAAGTTGTTGAAACTATGCGTGATTTAAGGGAAGTGGGTGTTTCTATAATGACTATTGGTCAGTATTTGCAGCCATCAAAAAAACATCTTTCTGTTCTCGAATTTATCACTCCTGCTCAATTTGATAAGTATAGGGATATTGGTCTTTCTCTTGGTTTTCAGCATGTTGAGAGCAGTCCTTTAGTTCGATCTTCTTATCATGCTGAAAAGCATATATGCTAACAGCGTATTCCTTTTTATATTTTTATGTAAGATATTGTCTATAATAGTAGATAATCATTATATTTGTTTCCTTAAAATTTAATCAAATTCATTCGTTATGAAAAATATATCTTTACTCTTAATTTTTGCTTTGTCATTAGTCACTTCTGTAAATGCACAACAATGTGGTACTTATGACGGTTCTTTTGAAGAGCAAAAACAGAAATTCCCGATATTTTATCAGAATCTTGATGGGATTAACGCTGATTTAGAGTCTGACTATGAATCAGTCTTAGGTAAAATGAAGAACTTAAAAGTAGAGAATGGTAAAAAAATTATTCCAGTTGTAGTACATGTTATACATAATTTAGGTGGTGAAAATATTTCTGATGTTTCTATTCAAGGTGCTTTAGATATTTTAAATGCTAATATAAATGGTCAAGCTTCTAATTTTTTAAATAAAACACCAGATATTTTTGCTTCTGTAAGAGGAGACCTGAATGTTGAATTTCGTTTAGCTAAAATAGATCCTCAAGGAAACCCAACTTCTGGTATTATTAGGGTGCGTTCAGAATTGACTAATGAGCCGGAGCCTAGAGATGCAGTTAAAGCATTGAGCTATTGGAACTCGTATCAATACCTTAATATCTGGACACTACAAAAGTTTCAACCACAAGCTGATGGAAATACTTTGCTAGGTTATGCACAATTTCCTTCTACAGGAAGTATGTCTACTGACGGAGTTGTATTGTTAGCTAGCCAAATGGTCTCTGGGGGAACTTTAACCCATGAGTGTGGACATTGGTTAGGTTTAAGGCATGTTTGGGGGGATGCATCTTGTGGTGATGATAATGTAAAAGACACTCCTCCTGCAAGAGAACCTAACTATGGAATAAACATATCAGATTTCCCTTATCATGTTGGTCTAGTTAATCCTAGCACTGGACTAGTGCCCTGGGGATGTGTAGCAGATTCTCTAAGCCCTGCTGGTGAAATGTTTGTTAATTATATGGATTATTCTTCTGATGCTAATGTTACTATGTTTACGATGGGGCAAAACGAAGTTATGAATGAAACTTTGGAAGGGTTATATGATGAAGAATCAGGTGTTTCAGGTATTGGGTATAGAGAGTACATGTGGTCAGATGAAAATATTATACTAACTGGTGTGGAAGATGGCTTTATAACACCAATTTGTAGTCAAAATACTGATTTTATTAGTTCTTCAGGAAAATACTTAATGTGTTTAGGAGAAAGTATAGTGTTAAAAGGAAATAAAACACAATTTCCTTCAGGTACAGTTAGCTCAATGATTTGGGATTATGGTGATGGTAATACAGATAACTCAAATGCAGATTTGGTTGCTCATACTTATAGTTCTTCAGGAAGTTATGATGTATCTTTAACTATTGAATACAATGAAACTACTGAGGCTAGATCTTCCAATCTATCTGATCTAAATTTGCTAGATGCAACTTCTTATGACTCAATTATTGAAACATTAATTATACAAGGTTCAGAAAGTGAATTAGTTGCACTTGGCGCTTCAAGTATTTCCCTTCACATTGATAATGAAGGATACAGTATTGATTCTTATTGGTTGCTAAATCAATTAAATACAGACAGTATGTTAAATGCAACTTACATAGATACAATTCAAACAGATTCCACTTTATTTTTTAATGGTTATTTTGCGGATACACTTTTTTATAGAGGTGAAATAGAGAAAAAAACATATGTGGCTTATTACATTAATTCTTGCTCCTCCACAACTGTTAAAGAAAACATAATTATTATTTCTCCTTCCTCATCTTCAAACACTGCTGGAGCTTATACTTATGATTTTGAAGATGTTTCTGAACTATCTAATGACTGGCAAATAAGTAAAGCTGTTCCTTCTGCTGATTGGGATTTTAATACAATTGAGAACTCTTCATGGGAATGGATAAATGGAGTAGCCGTTTCTGGATCAGCAGGATTAATGATAAATAAAAATAATTTGACTTTAGGAACTGATGAGTTAATCTCTATAGCATATGATTTAAGTGCTTTAACAAATCCAGCAATTAAGTTTTCTTATTCAGGAGCTTCATTAAATACTTTCCCTATGAATGAGGTTAATGTATATTACTCAAATGATTGTGGAGAAATATGGAGAACTCTAGGCTCATTAACTAATGTGCAAGTGGCTAATGCAGGTTTGTATACAACTAATTTTAGACCAACTGCATCAGAGTGGAATGATACAGTTATGACAAAGAATCAATTAAAAAATGACAATATCAGATTCAAATTTGAATATGTAACTAATGGTAGTGCAAATAATTTCTATCTAGATAATATTGAAATTGGAGAAGCTGCTAATTTAATGCTTTCTAATAGTACTATTGCTTCAAGACTTTCAATTTTCCCTAATCCTTCAGATGGTAAATTGTTTATTGAACTTAATAATTTAGTTAATAAAGAGGTTGAGGTTAAGTTGATAAATATCTTAGGTGAGGAGATAATTCATTTATTTGAAGATGAGATTGTAACTAACTATTACATGATCGATAATATTGATTTATCTCATCTTGTAACGGGAATTTATTTTGTTCAGGTTGTTGCTGATGGAGATGTAATTATAACGGATAAATTAATACTAAAATAATCAAATCTAAATATAAAAAGAAAGCCATCATATCTGATGGCTTTTTTATTGCCTGTAGGTTTCTAATTTTATTATTCCCTTTTCTAGGACCCCATAATTTTTTTGGCTTATCCATTCCCCAAGGTTAATGTAAGTAGCTTTTTTATCTATCTTAATTTCAAGGGGTAAATGCCTGTGACCAAATACATAATAATCAACAGGATTAATTTTCTGTTGTTCTTGACAGTAGCCAAAAAGAATTTCTTTCTCCTTACTAATAAACTTGGCTTCACCAACACCTTTACGACTATTGTTACTCCAAGTATGTGCTAAAGTAAATGCAAAGTTGGGATGTAAACGAGCAAATATCCATTTACAGATTTTTGAAGTAAATATTTTTTTAAGAATTTTATATAAATTGTCTCCACTTCCTAATCCATCTCCGTGTCCTATAAGTATCTTTTTGTCTCCTTCCTGAATAATGATGTTTCCGTGATGTATGATAGCACCTATTTCCTTTTCTAGATAATCTTTCATCCATAAATCATGGTTGCCTGCAAATAGATGTACTTGTATTCCTTTATCGGTTAAGTTTGCAATCTTACCTAATAAACGAACAAATCCTTTAGGAGCAACTTTATTGTATTCAAACCAGAAATCAAAAATATCTCCAACTAAATAAATTGCTTTTGCGTCTTTTTCAATTTCAGAAAGCCACTGTACAATCTTTTTTTCTCTTTTATGGCTTTCCGCCATATTAGGTGCTCCTAAATGGAAGTCGGAAGCAAAATATATTTTGTCTTTAATCAAAATTATTTTTCTAGTTGATTTCTTAGTAATTGGTTAGCTAATTTTGGGTCAGCTTGTCCTTTAGAAAGTTTCATTACTTCTCCCATGAATAGGCCAATTAATCCTTTTTTACCTTCTTTATATTCTTTTGCTTTTTCTGGGTATTTAGCGATTGCGAGTTTTATATAATCTCTTAAAGCATCGCTATCACTTTCTTGTGTCCAGTTATTGTCAGTTGCTATTTTATCAGCCATATCATTACATTTAAGCATTGTAGTGAATACTTTTGATGTGGCTACTGTATTACTTACTTTCCCTTCATCAACAATAGAAATGAGGCTGGCTAATCTTTTAGGCTTTATACTGAATTCGGTAATGCTAATTGCTTTTTCATTTAAGTAAGATTTGACACTTCCATTTACAAAATTAGCAGCTGACTTATAGTTTTTGGTTAAGCAGCATAATTCATTGAAGTATAGTGCAATTCCTTTCTCATCTGTAAGGATATTGGCATCATAATCTGATAAACCAAATTCAGTAGTAAATTTTTTGAAAAGTTCACTTGGAAGAGGAGGTAAGTTATTTCTTATTTTTTCAATATATTCTCGAGTAATAATTACTGCTTGCAAGTCCGGTTCAGGGAAGTAGCGATAGTCATTTGCTTCTTCTTTATGTCGCATTGAAATAGTAGAATTGTTAGCTGCATTAAAACTTCTTGTTTCATGGCTTACTTTTTTACCGGCTTCTACTAAAGCTATTTGTCTATCTATTTCAAACTCAATAGCTCGTTTTACATTTCTAGTCGAGTTCATATTTTTAACTTCTACTTTTGTTCCGAATTCATTACTTCCTTTCAGCATTACTGAAATATTGGCGTCACATCTTAAAGAACCTTCTTCCATATTACCATCACAGATATCTAAATAGCGTACCAATTTTCTAACTTCATTTATGTATTGATATGCCTCATCAGACGAACGGACATCTGGTTCAGAAACAACTTCAATTAGCGGTACTCCAGCTCTGTTTAAATCAATTAAAGTATGGAAGGGATCTAAATCATGAATTGATTTTCCAGCATCCTCCTCCATATGGATTCTTGTTATTTTTATCTTTTTTGGATTTCCAACAGCGTCTTTAATTTGTATAACTCCACCATTGCATATAGGAGTAGTATCTTGTGTGATTTGATATCCTTTTGGTAAATCAGCATAAAAATAATTTTTACGGGCATACTCATTTCTTTCTCTTATGTCAGCTCCCACAGCTATCCCCATTTTTACAGCATATTCAATTACTTTTTCATTACTTTTGGGTAGTGTGCCTGGGTGTCCTAATGAAATTACAGATGTTTTAGTATTGGGAGCTTCACCATAAATATTTTCATCTGAAGAATAGGCTTTTGTTTTAGTTAGTAATTGAGCGTGAACTTCTAGCCCGATGACAACTTCATATTTATTTCTTAAACTCATTATTCAAAAATTACTTTTCCTGATTCAACTATTTCTCCTTTTTTATTAAGGGTGTAAAAGTACAAACCATTACTTAGGTTTTCTCTGTAAATAGTATTTTGATTTGTGTTAATTTCTTTCTCAAGTACTTTAGCTCCCATACTATTGTATAAAGTAAATTTTTCTGCTTTTGAGTTCTTAATAATAAAATGAGTTGCTGCTGGGTTAGGGAATAGATTTTGAGTTAATTTATTTTCAATTATTGATGTTGTATTTTTACAATCAAGTAAATAAAGTCCAGTTTGCATATCTGAAACAACAATATTACCTGAAGGAAAATATGGATAAACTCCCCAAGCTCCTTTATAGGATGCATGGCTATTAGGAGAATAAGTGTCGTATTCCCATGTTTGAATTGGATTGTTCGGGTCAGAAATATCAAAAACTCTTAAGCCATCATGGTAATAAGGAATATAGGCTAAATCTCCTTTTATAATTCCATTATGTGCCATTGATTGTGGGTCAACTCCAGAGTTAAAAGTAGCTAAAACTGAAATATTACTTAAATCAGCAACATCTAGTATTTTAACATCATAGCCATGGTTTTCATCTTGCATAATATAAAGTGTTCCATCATTATTTAGCCATCCTGAATGATTGTAACCAGCATCAGGATAAGAAGTAAATGTTGCTAATTGTGTGGGTTGGTCACCTATTGTGTTTACCATTGAAAAATCCATTACTCTTAAGCCTTGGCTTCCGCAATTTAAGAATGCAGTATCATTTCTAACAAAAGCATCATGGACATGACCAACATCATTGTATGAGTAAATGAAAGTAGGATTTGTAGGATTAGCTAGACTATATATATCCATTGCGGAGTTAGAAGCGCAAGCATATAATTTTGCGGTTGCTGTATCAATAAAGATATTATGAGATTTTGTAAATAGTTGATTAGAATCATATACTGTATTGACAGTATTTGGTAAGTTAGAGACATCAATAATCTGTAATGTGGATGAACTTCCCTCATCACAGACTACATATAGATACCCATTAAAATCATGATAATCTCTATGGATTACCCCTCCTCCGGTATAGGCTCCTGATACAAAAGCAACTTCAGTGCTATTTACTGGGTCAGTTACATCAAAGAAGTGTGTTCCTGCAGTTGAACCAATAATTGCAATTTCTCTGTTATTTA
>TARA_B110000879_G_scaffold85511_1_pt1 | contig 12133 bp, 11 predicted proteins | sample TARA_B110000879 | Tara Oceans TARA_B110000879 (sample SAMEA4398094) | marine metagenome | biome: Polar Biome; feature: [SRF] surface water layer (ENVO:00010504); material: water (ENVO:00002006), including particulate matter (ENVO:01000060) such as... | depth 5 m
CCAATAAGTATTTAGGCATATCGTTTAAAAATAAAATAACAGGAATCATCCAATTAAACGGTTCAAAGCTCTTATGAATACTATCTCTATTATTCCCTTATTATCTAGCTATTTTATGGCTAGAGTGTACTAGTTTGTTCAAATTGTACGTTACCCACTTTTTCATCAAATAAAACTAGAGATTTTTCAAATTATGAAAGGAAAAACTATCGAATAGGTTTTATAACTGCTCCCTCAATAATGATCGAACTTGCAACTGGGCTCTGTTTAATTTATCACAAACCCAATTTATATCATTCACCAAATGTTGGTCTAATGAGGGTGATAGCATTAAGCACTGCTTTTATTCAAGTACCTATTCATTTAAAACTATTGAAAAATACTAGTGTCCAATTAACCGATAAACTAATATTGACACATTGGATACGCACAATTAGCTAGACCATTAGAATAGTCATATTAGCGCTGCCACTTTCTCAAATATTAACTCCTTCATAACATACCCCATAAGCAATTGAAGCATTAGAAACATGCTTCAGAGAGGGTTATCCTTCCCAACACACACTAATATTTCCCAGCTCTTGAGGGATTGCATGGCGTTAGTATCGAAATAATTCAAACTACATTTCCAACCAACCGCAAACATTCCCCTCAACCCTATTCTCAATCTTAGAAATATCTGCTTTTACAAAAGCCTTACCCGTAATGTTCTCGAATAACTCAATATAACGCTCAGAAACCAGCGTTACAAACTCGTCGGTCATATGTGGCATAGTTTGCCCTTCAAGGCCTTGAAAACCGTTCTCCATGAGCCATTCACGAACAAATTCTTTAGAGAGCTGCTTTTGCTTTTCGCCTTTGGCTTGTCTCTCGGCATAACCTTCTGCATAAAAATAGCGGCTAGAATCGGGAGTATGAATCTCGTCAATCAACAATATCTCGTCATTAGCAGCGCGTCCAAACTCGTACTTGGTATCCACCAAAATCAATCCTCGGTCTTCGGCTAGCTCGGTTCCGCGCTGGAACAGTTTGCGGGTGTAATCTTCCAACATCAAAAAATTAGCTTCTGAAATAATGCCTTGTTTGATTATCTCTTCACGAGTAATATCCTCATCATGTCCTTCCTCTGCTTTGGTCGCTGGAGTAAGTATCGGCTCAGGAAATTTATCGTTTTCTTGCATGCCTTCCGGCATTGCAACTCCGCACAACATGCGTTTTCCGGCTTTGTATTCGCGCCAAGCATGCCCAGCCAAATAACCACGTATCACCATTTCAATTGGGAATACCTTGCAGGTTTTACCTAGGGTAACACTTGGGTCTGGAGTACCCATTTTCCAATTCGGAACAATATCAGAAGTAGCATCCAACATCAATTCTGCAATCTGATTTAGCACCTGACCCTTGTAAGGAATGCCTTTTGGCAAAATGTAATCGAAAGCCGAAATACGGTCGCTGGCTATCATCACTACCAAATTATTCTCCAAGGTATACACTTCCCGCACCTTACCTTTATAATGATTGAGCTGGCCAGGAAATTTGAAATTGGTTGTTCCGAGTGTGTTACTCATTGTGTTTTGTTTTATGTGTTGTTGTAAAATATTGTGTAGCTTCTTGTTCTCATTATTTATTAGTCATTCTGAATTTATTTCAGAATCTCACTATTGAACTACTCGTTTGAAATACTGAAATAAATTCAGCATAACACTCTACTATTCCAAATTACTCTGAATTATTCTAACCGTTTCCATTTACTTTTTAGTTGACTTATCCGAAGGATCTTCTTCAAATTTTTGGTAGCGATCGATAATTTTCCGCACCAGTCGATGCCGCAATACATCCGTTCCTTTCATGTGAATAAATGCAATGCCTTCTAATCCTTCCAAATACACAACAGCTTGGATCAATCCGCTCTTTTGTTTGGGCGGTAAATCAATTTGAGTACGGTCACCTGTAATGATAAACTTAGCTGACTTTCCCATCCGCGTAAGGAACATTTTCAACTGACTTTCAGTAGCATTTTGAGCTTCGTCAAGTATCACAAAAGCTTTATCTAATGTACGTCCACGCATAAAAGCAAGTGGCGCAATTTGTATGATTCCCTTATCTACATATTCAGCAAGCTTTTCCGAAGGAACCATGTCTCTTAGTGCATCGTAAAGGGGTTGTAAATAAGGATCTAACTTTTCTTTTAAGTCTCCTGGAAGAAAACCTAAATTCTCTCCAGCTTCCACTGCAGGTCTAGTTAGAATTATCTTTTTTACTTCTCGATCTTTTAAAGCTCTTACGGCCAAAGCAACGGCAGTATAGGTCTTTCCGGTTCCGGCAGGTCCTAGCGCAAACATCATATCATTGGTAGCGATTTGTTTCACCATTTCCAATTGGTTTGGAGTACGTGCTTTTATCTGCTCACCATGAACGCCATGCAAAATTACTGCATTGTCAAATTCATCGGGTTTTTGGCCGCCGTCTTCGGCAATCATTGCTTCAATATCTTTGGGATGCAGTTGATTGTACTTCTGGTAAAACTTGTACATACTGTGCACAATTAATTCCAGCCGATCCATTTCTACATCGCTACCCATTATCTTGATTGTATTACCCCGAGCAATTATTCTCAGCTTAGGAAAATACGATTTTAGTAAATCTATATTGCTGTTTTCTGTTCCAAATATTTCTACTGGATTAACAGCCTCGAATTCAATTACTCTTTCTTGCAAATATCCTGATTATATGTATTTTACGTAATTTACTTCAACCATAAATCAAAGCCTTTAAAAGGACAATATATGGCGAAGCATTTGTTTATTTTTGCAACTTAGCAAAGATATTTAAACTTAAGGCATTTACTAGTTTTTACTCATGGCAATCGTTACATTAACTACTGATTTTGGATACAAAGACTACTACGCAGCTGCCGTAAAAGGTACCTTATATTCTTTGTTTCCCGAAATCAAAATCGAAGACATTAGCCACGGTATTAGTAAGTATAACATTCTAGAAGCAGCCTTTGTACTCAAAAACGCTTATCGACATTTCCCTAAAGGCAGTATTCACATTATTGGCGTGATGACGCATACTCGTGTTGCGATTAAAGAAAGAGAGAAAAATTTAGAAGCAGTAGATCACGTTGCGCTTGAATACGACGGTCACTATTTCATAGGTGCAGACAATGGTATTTTTAGCTATTTGCTAGATTTTGCTCCCGATAAAGTCTTCACACTTTCGGTTCAAAAAGATACTGCTAAAGAATCCTTTCCCACCAAAGATGTATTTGCAAAAGCTGCTGCTCACATAGCGCGCGGTGGAACTTTAGAAGTCTTAGGATCTTCAAGAGATTCTTTGAATCAAGGCGATATTGTTCAGGCAAGATCTGAGGGTGAAAATATTCGCGGCGAAGTGATTTACGTAGATGCATTTGGAAACGCAATCACCAACATTACCGAATCGTATTTTAACCAAATGAGTAGCGGCCGAGACTTTACAATTTCTACCAAACTACGAGGGTACAACATTCGACGATTGAGTGACAACTACCACTCCACCAAAGAAGGCGAGCGATTGGCATTATTCAATTCTTCGGGATATCTAGAAATCGCTATGAACCTTGGTCATTCCTCAAATCTTATGGGGCTTAAAGTAAACGACGTTGTCCGCGTAGAATTTTCCTTACAGTGATTATACGTATCGTGAAAATGACCTTCAAACCGGAAGCGGTGAAGGATTTTCAAGCTTTATTCGAAAATTACAAATCAGAGATTGTTAGTCAACCAGGTTGCAATAAACTCTCCTTGCTTCGCGACATAACCAATACCAATATCTTCATGACCTACAGTTGGTGGGATAGCCAAGAAGAACTCAATAATTACCGTAATTCCAATACCTTCGGAATTGTTTGGCCTGCTACTAAAGCACTTTTTTCTAAAAAGCCCGAGGCTTGGAGTGTTGAAGAGGTGTTAAAGGTTAAGTAGTTCTCGATACATTCTTGTTCCACCAGATCCGCAAAAATAATCGAACTGACACTGCCATAATTTATAGAAAGCTCTGCGGCACGAGCATAAAAGCAAAACAACGAAAAGTAATTTCCCTTTCATTTTTCGAACAATCCTAAGGGTTACGTTTGTAACGTGGTAAAAGAACTATTCCAAACAAAGTCTATCGTACAAATTGGCCTACTAATAATTGGGTATTCCTTGATAGCCTTGGCTATTCCAAGAATGGAATTCACCTCTTTTCTAGCGGTTTACTCCGCCCTTTTTGTTGGATACTTCTATTTAGTTCGAAACGATTTAAGTATTCAATCCATTTTTGTGATTGGTATGATTGCTCGAGTAATATTCCTTTTTTCGACTCCATCATTAAGCGATGATATTTACCGTTTTTTGTGGGATGGGAGACTGTGGGTTCAAGGAGAAAACCCTTTTCAACACATACCGCAATACTTCAATGAAAACCAAGGAAACTTAGTTGGCCTTGATGAACTGTATCCAAAACTGAATTCCAAACAATACTTTGCCATCTATCCGCCTATCAATCAATTCATCTTTGGAATTGCCGCTCTAATTGCTCCTCTTGGTTTTTTTAAAGCACAATTTGTCATCAAAATAATCCTGATTGCTGGCGAAATTTTATTGTTTCAGTATGCAGTTAAGCTGCTGAAACATCTGAACAAAAATAGAGCTTTGGTTGCTTTGTATTTCTTGAATCCTTTGGTGATTATTGAAGTAACAGGAAACCTTCATTTCGAAGGACTGATGGCCACTTTTCTGATCATGGCTTTCTATTATCTCAAAACAGAACGTTGGGCAGTATCGGCAGTTTTTATGGCATTTGGCGTTTGCACAAAGCTTATTCCTTTGCTATACTTGCCACTAGTACTGCCCTTTCTTGGCTTTATAAAAACCACCAAATATATCAGCATTGTTGGAATTGTTTCTGCTCTGTTATTCATTCCCTTCATGAATCTTGAATTGGCATTAAACATGCTCAATAGCATTGATTTATACTTTCAAAGTTTCATATTTAACTCTTTCGTTTACAGTATTTTAATCGATATTTCGGGCGATGAAAGCAAAAAATGGATTGCCTTTGTTTTAGCACTTGTCCCTGCATTTGCAGTATTGCGCTTAGCTTTCAAGAACTCGAATTTCGAAAACCTAATGCAACGCAGTTTTTGGGTACATTCCTTATATTACTTCTTTTCAGCGGTTGTGCATCCTTGGTACTTGGTGACGTTATTGGCCTTAAATATTTTTCAAGAATTAAAGTATATTTTAGTTTGGAGCTACCTCATAGGGCTTACCTATTTCACCTACAGAACGCTGCCTTATGAAGAGAGTAGTTTTATAATTGCCTTAGAGTATGTGGTCGTGATTACATGGGGATTAATCGACTTTTTTAGAAGCAGGAAGAAACAAGCTGTTGCAACTCATTAAACTATATTTGAAGCCATTATGCAGCAAAAGAAACCCATTAGTTTAATCCAGTCCTTCCTGCCTATAATCGTGCTAATTCCTTTGCTTGCGGCCAATGTTTTTTTCTTTGGTGACAACAGTTTAGGAGGTTCAAATCAATTGGCGCTTTTGTTAGCCGCAGCAGTTGCAACACTGATTGGTTTTAGTCAAAATCTCTCTTTTGATGCCATTTTAGAATACATAAAAAACGCAATTAATTCCACCCTTGGAGCCATCATTATTCTATTGCTCATTGGCGCTTTGGCGGGTACTTGGCTAATATCTGGAGTAATTCCAGCTTTGATTTATTACGGACTTCAAATAGCGCATCCCTCCTACTTTTTAGTAGCGGCATCTGTTGTTTGCGCCATTATTTCAGTTGCTTCAGGAAGCTCATGGAGTACAATCGCTACTATTGGAGTTGCCTTACTTGGCATTGGAAAAGCACTTGGATTTAGTGAAGCAGTTGTTGGTGGAGCAATTATTACTGGCGCTTATTTCGGTGATAAAATGAGCCCGTTGAGTGATACTACCAACCTCGCTGCTGCTGTGAGTGGCGCGCAACTGTTCGACCACATTCGTTACATGTTCCTAACTACAGTTCCTTCCTACATTATCAATCTAATTCTCTTTTTTATTATCGGACTTAATTACACTCCAGAGTCTAGCGCAATTGGACTAGAGGAATTGAACACTGCGTTAGTTTCAAATTTTAATATCACTCCATTTCTCTTTTTAGTTCCGGCATTAGTAGTGTTTCTTATCATCAAAAAAGTAGATCCTATTCCGGCTCTGTTTGTGGGAATTTTAAGCGCAGGAGTATGTGCAGTCATCTTTCAACCCGAATTACTGGAAAGACTTGGACGCAAACCAGACTACTTCCAAAATAGTTATTACGTATTGCTTTCAGCAGCTGGATCTGAAACTAGTATTGAAACAGGAAATGTAGCCTTAACTGATCTGCTGAGTTCGGGAGGAATGGCTGGTATGTTGAATACCGTTTGGCTCATTATCTGTGCAATGGTATTTGGTGGTGCTATGGAAGCAATTGGTGCACTAGAGCGCATCGCAGGTTGGTTAATATCTGGTGTTAAATCGTTAGGAGGTTTGGTTGCCACTACTGTTGGCTCATGTTTGTTTATCAACTTAACTGCAAGTGATCAGTATTTGGCAATTGTGGTTCCGGGAAGAATGTATAAAGACGCATTTGATGCGAAAGGATTAGCCCCCGTTAACCTAAGCCGAACATTGGAAGATAGCGGAACGGTTACCTCTGTACTAATTCCTTGGAATACCTGCGGGGCAACTCAAAGTGCGGTGCTTGGTGTAGCGACTTTTGCCTACTTACCTTTTTGCTTTTTCAATTATCTTAGTCCTATAATGTCCATCATTTTTGCGGCATTTAATATCAAAATAAAACTGAAAGCCACAAAGGCTTAAATTATTGATTATGAAGAAATCACTCATAGCCATTGCAATTTTAACCTGCTCAATTTCAGGTTTTTCTCAATTGGATTCTTTAAAAGAAGGATTCTCAAAACAGTTTGCATTAGACTTTTACTACAGCTACGACTTGAATCAACCATTCAATCACGAACGCCCTTTGCTTTTGTACCAGTACAACAAACACGACCAAATGAGCATCAATATGGCCATAGCCGATTTCTCTTATGTAAAAGGTAAAATGTCTGCGAATATCGGATTCAATTTTGGCGATTTTCCTTCAGCTAACATGGCCCACGAAAGGGACCTTTTAAATGCACTGTACGAAGCAAATATCAATTATAGATTTACCGAAGATTTGGAACTTACAGTAGGCATGTTCTCTTCTCACATGGGATTTGAATCGGCATTGTCATTCGATAATTTATTGACTTCACATTCATTGGCTAGCGAATGGACTCCGTATTATTTAGCTGGAGCTAAGTTGGGTTACAAACCCTTTGAAAAATGGTATTTCTCTTTAACCATAGCTAATGGAAATCAGAATATTACCGAATCAGAAGCAAACACTAACAAAGCACTTGGAGTGCAAATAACCTTTACTCCAAATGATAAGCTAACGATTAATTACAGTAACCTATACAGCAATGATTCACCTGATAGCACCGCGGTTTTTGTATTGTACAACAATTTGTACGCAACTTATAGTCCTTTCGAAAAGTTGGATATAGTTGCAGGGTTTGATTACGCCATGGCGGATAATCGAGTAACTAGTACTCAATCGGCATTGTTTGTAGGAAGCTTTTTAGCACGATATTATGTATTTGACAAATGGGCCGTTGCAGGTCGTTTTGAAGCATATAATGACCCTGATGGCATATACTTTACTCCAATCGTAGGAAAATTTGAAACCTTAAGTTACTCTGGTGGATTGGAATACTTCGCGAACGACAACATCAAATTCAAATTGGAAGGTCGCGCGTTTAGCAATACCTCTCCTATTTTTAGATACGATCAAGGTGTTAATCAAGCTAATCTTGGCGGGGTTTCTTACATAGCAAGCAACACAAATATCTTGTTTAGCATTCAAGCGAAGTTCTAGTGTCTACAGTTGCGACAACTCCTTTAGCTGAAAGGCTTCGCCCAAAATCATTGGACACGTACATTGGCCAGCAACACCTGGTTGGTAAGGGCGCCGTTTTGCGCAATTCGATTGATTCAGGACTCATTCCCTCCATTATTCTTTGGGGCCCTCCGGGAGTTGGAAAAACAACCTTAGCGTCAATCATAAGCCAAACTTTAAAACGACCATTTTACATTCTATCGGCTATCAATTCGGGCGTGAAAGATGTTCGTGAGGCTATTCAGAAAGCTGAAAAATCTCAATTCTTCGGAACCAACAACCCTATTTTATTTATTGATGAGATTCACCGATTTTCAAAATCGCAACAAGACTCATTGCTTGGAGCTGTTGAAAAAGGAACGGTTACGTTAATTGGAGCTACTACTGAGAATCCCTCATTCGAAGTGATCTCCGCCCTACTATCTCGTTGTCAGGTATATGTTTTGAAGTCGTTTGAAAAAGCAGACTTACAAGATTTATTGAAATCAGCTTTAACGACTGACGAGCGACTAAGCTCAATGAAAATTGAAGTTAAGGAAGAAGAGGCTTTGTTTCGATTGAGCGGTGGGGACGCAAGAAAAATGCTCAATACACTTGAGATTGTTGTGAATAGCTTGGGTGATGGCAAGAATAAAATTACGATAGACAACGAAATGGTCATTGAGATCATTCAGCAAAACACAGCGCTTTATGATAAGGCAGGCGAAATGCATTACGATGTTATTTCGGCTTTTATCAAATCAATGCGAGGTTCTGATCCAAATGCTGCGGTTTACTATTTAGCTAGAATGGTTGAAGGCGGCGAAGATCCGAAGTTCATTGCTAGACGCATGCTCATTTTTGCTTCTGAAGATATTGGAATGGCAAATCCCACTGCACTCGTTATGGCAAATACTTGTTTCGATGCCGTTGCAAAAATTGGATATCCAGAATGTGATATTATTCTGAGTCAAACCGTCGTATATTTAGCGACCTCACCAAAAAGCAACTCAACCTATAAAGCTATTCGCGAAACAAGAAAGTTTGTACGTGATACTGGAAACCTCTCTATTCCTTTGAACTTAAGAAATGCACCAACGAAACTGTTGCAGGAATTAGATTATGGGAAAGATTATGAATACGCTCACAATTATGAAGGTAACTTTGTAGAGCATGAGTTTTTGCCTGAAGAGATTTCTGGAAAAGCATTTTACATTCCAGGAACTAACAAACGAGAACAAGGAATACAATTAGACCTGAGGGAAAAATGGAAATCGAAATACGGTTACTAATACCGAAAAGGGTTTTAAATGTCGCATGACTTGCTCCTTAAAATCTATTTTCGGAATTATCTCTTTAAAAGATAAAATATGGGATTAACAAACAACGATATACTAAAGAAGATTCGAGTTGCTCTGAAACTAAGAGATGACGATATTGTGCGAATCTTAGGGCATGTGGATTACGATATAACCAAAGGCGAATTGGGTGCCTTTTTTCGTTCAGAAGAACATGCGAAATACATGGAGTTACAAGATCAAATTCTACGGAATTTCTTGAATGGACTTGTCATCGAAAAGCGTGGCATTATGGAACGTAAAAAACCGGAAGAAAATTCTGCGGCAAGAACACCAAAACCTAAAACTCCTCCTGCTATTCAAAAGCCTGAGTTTAAGCCAAAACGAAAACCATTTGCTGGTGAAGAAGGCAAAAAGCTGGAGCGAAAAAAAAGGCCTAGGGATTAGATTCAGAGATTGCTGAATCTTATAAAAAAAGCTGAATTTTTTAAAAATATCAAAAAATGGAAAACCCTTCATTCTTTCACCTTCTCACCTTCTTATACATAGGCTTTGCTAAGCTATCGAATAATGAAATTCCGCTAGCACAAGAGATGTCTATCAAACGGAAAATTGCCGAATGGTTGGATTTGAGTTATCGCAATGTAGATCAATACGAAATGATAATGCGAGAATCCTTGCAATGGTTCAATACTATTGAAGAAGATAAACAAAAAGAACATTTGCTAATAATTGCGAAACAGATTGCGACTACAGATACCATTGATGAAATTGTGGTGAAGAAAATTCTTTCTGAAGTACGAGATATCTCAGTTTCTACAGGAGTATTCGAACAAAGCGAAAAAGTACTGCACGATGAGCTAGCCAAAACAATGGGGATTAATATAGTAACGATTGACGACCATTGTGAGCCTCTTGAGAATTTGACAAAAAAGACGGAAGAAATTGAAGAAGCTGTAGCCAAGAAGAATAAGTCGATTGGTTTTAGATACGGCAATACGGAATTGAATGAAAAAGTATCTTCTGCTAAAGCAAAGTCTAAATCAAAAAGCAAGAAGAGTAAGTAAATGAACTCTACTTATTAATTTCTAGTTTAGATAACAATTACTATAAAAAAAAGCCCCAATTATTAATAATAATTGGGGCTTTTAAACTTAATATATCTCGCGTTTAATTTCCTCCTGCGACATTTCTAGCTGCAGAGGATTTCTTCAGCATTTCCAATTCCTCTTTTGCATCTCCAAGCTCAAGTGGCTTATACATATTAAAAGAATCGTCTTTTCCATAAGCTTCAGGGTGTAAATACTTTCCTTTTTCGTTTTGGTCTTTATCTAACACTGGCACTATTCTATTTTGATTAGCATAAGGATCATTTCTAATACCAGTAATCATCCAACTCACCTCAACATTAGGCTTGTCAGTCTGAATCACAAACTTATTTCCGCTTACTTTTTCCTTAATAATACATTGAGCAAACTGTCCAATTGGAGTTAATTGATATCTATAATCTTTATTAGTATTCTTTGCATAATCGGGTAATTCAACGGTAACAAGTCCATTAGCATCTGTTGTAGCATTTCCATTATAAATATTCATCATATCAGGACTCTCAACAAAACTGTGTACTAAGAATTTATTTTCTGGATCATCTGGATGATCAATTTTAAAGGTACCTGAACCTTTACTAATTGAACCCGTAACATCAAGATTTCCTTCTACTCTTACATTACCTAAAAAACGACCTGCCAAAGAACCTGTTAAGCCTGCAGCTTCAGAATAAACACCATAATTCACAGCTCCCGCATCCTCTTTAGCATTTCCTCTAATTGCAATATTAGTATCTGCACCAGACGCATAGCCATAAGTAGCTATGTTCTTTTTTAATCCACCAGTATTCTGTTGATAAACAAAATCAGCACTGCCGTAATTCAGCTTTCCTTTACCGTAACACAGACTAACGAACCCATAATTAAGGGCAGAATGACCAGCTGCTTCGCCTAATACACCAGCATTATATCCAGTTGTAGAAGTTCTGTTTGGTATGGCAATTCCTAACATACCTTGATTATAAGTTGCTGAGGTCGAGCTTGCTTCTCCATATACGCCTCTATTTGCAGAATTGGCAGTGCTATTTGAACTTTTTGCCAATCCATAGGTTCCAATATTATTAAACCCCGCACCAGAAGCTGTTCCGTATAAACCATAGTGAGTTCCAGTTCCAACAGCCGCAGCACCTTCAGCTGTTCCTTTCACACCATATTGATCGAAATTATTTGTACTACTTGATCGTGCAAAACCATCAATCCCAACATTTGAACTGTCATTAATAGCCTCAGCATAAATTGCATTCCCCGGTCTTGTCCCAGTAGATTTTGCCCATAGTGCAGTTCCTAGTCCATTTTTAGCCTCCACACTTGCGTGCACACCAACATGTTTGTTTGCTGTATCCGTATTCGCTTTTGCGAATCCTTTTACACCATAATTTTCAAAACCGTTCCAAGCATATCCATCTAAGCCAAAGTTCTTTTGATTTGTTCCATCGGCAAATGCTTCAACACCAACATTGGTGGCCGCATTTCTTGCATATCCTCCCAAACCATAGTTATTTCCTGTCGATACTCCATCAGAGGTACCATCTACAGATGTATTGTATGCATCTGTTCCTTTTACTTCAGAAAAGATACCAGAATAATGGCTATTCGCAGTAGAGTTGGTTATTCTAGATTGAACTAACAATCCATTTTCATAGTTTGAACTACTATGAGTAATACTATCGTAAATATGAAGGGGTTGCTCTGGAGTATCATGTCCAACAGCAACATTTCCAGTTTCAAAATAGA
>TARA_B110000879_G_scaffold141705_1_pt1 | contig 12130 bp, 8 predicted proteins | sample TARA_B110000879 | Tara Oceans TARA_B110000879 (sample SAMEA4398094) | marine metagenome | biome: Polar Biome; feature: [SRF] surface water layer (ENVO:00010504); material: water (ENVO:00002006), including particulate matter (ENVO:01000060) such as... | depth 5 m
GTGTTTCTCTTAGTGGGGAACTCGTCTTTAAAGTGACATTCGATCAGCACGGATTCCCTATTGGTATGTACACTAGAGCTGCTATTATTCACATGTGTGCTGAGCAAATACACGCTAGATCACCATTTAGTGATCCTAACAAGCCTAAAAAGCTAGATAATTTCAAAGTAGAATTAATCTCAAAAAAAGTATTATGAACTATCAATCAAAAGAATTATTGTTATTAAAAAAACAATATGATATAGATTATTTACAACATTGGAGGAAAACTTATGGGTTTGCAAAGTATAATACGATTTCAATGGAGGAATTTATAGCAAGATTGATGTTTATCCCTCCAAAACACATTGGATTTGGGTGGGATAATTATGCAACTAGATTACATTATTGTGATGTATGCGGAAATCAATTTTATCGATCTCGAACTAATGCTGTTGATGCTGGTTTTGGGTTTTGCGATGACTGCTGTATTGAATTAGACTTTTGATTTAATTTAGTTGTAATTCAATTGTAATTTAATTAGATTTGAGTTGACTGTTACTTGTTAAATTAGTACTGCTTAAATGAAAGTGGTTTTAAAAAAAATAAATGAATAAAAAAAAGTTAAATTTCATAGACTTATTTTCAGGTGCAGCTAGAATTCAATCTTTTCCCGATGATTTTTTATTTGAGGGAAGTAGGTCAGCAGCGTTCAAACAAATTGGCAATGCGGCTCCGCCTTTAATGGCTAAAGTTTTCGCCGACAAAATATCTGAAATGCTATAATATGGATAAATTTAGAGCTGAAAATGCTAGACCAAACCCTAAATCCACTATAAACTCTTACAGAAGCTTTGGCTATAATTTATCTACTGCAATAGCAGACATTGTCGACAATAGTATTTCCGCTTCATCAGAAACCATTGAACTTGATTATTTGTGGGATGGAATTAATTCATCTATTTCAATTCTTGATAATGGGAATGGAATGAATTTGGAAGAATTGATCCAAGCTATGACTCCAGGAAGCAAGGATCCAGAAGAAGTTAGAAACGAAAATGATTTAGGCAGGTTTGGCATGGGTTTAAAAACAGCTTCCTTTTCGCAATGTAAAAGGTTGACTGTCATAACTAAAAAGAAAGGATATAATACAATAAAAAGATGTTGGGACATTGATTACATCAACAAGGTTGAAGAATGGGTTTTACTTGATTATATTTCAGATTTAAAAATTTTAGACCGTTTAAAAGATTTCGAATCTGGAACCATTGTATTATGGGAAGGGCTTGACAGAATTGTCGGAAATGCTAAAAAAAATAATGAAAGTGTAAAAAATGCTTTCTACCAAGAAATGTCTATTGTCAAAGAGCATCTTGGACTTGTTTTTCACAGGTTCATCGAAAGTTCAAAAATTAGTATTTATTCAAATTCACATCCAGTCGAATCTTGGAATCCTTTTCTTTACAACTTGACAACTAAACCCGAAATGGGTCAGCCTGAAAAATTAAATAATGGAGTTGAGGTAACCTACTATATTTTACCTCACATGTCTAGAATTTCTAATGAAGAGTATGAACAGTCTGGTGGGCCACTAGGATGGTTTAATCAACAAGGGTTTTATGTCTACAGAGGAGACCGGTTGTTGGTCTCAGGAGATTGGTTGGGGCTTGAAAAGAAAAGAGACTATTCAAAATTAGCTAGAATAGCAGTTAACTTTCCAAACACTAGTGATTTTGATTGGAATTTAGATATAAAAAAATCTACTGCGACTCCTCCTATTGAAATAAGAAGAGAACTAGCTAGAATAGCTAAAATAGCTATAAAAAAATCGGCAAAAATCTATAATTGGCGTGGTCAAAAATCTATATCAAAAACACAGAATGACCATAATTTAGAAAGACTTTGGCAAGACACAACTAGTAGAGAAGGAATAAAAAAATATAAAATAAACAGGAAACATCCTATGGTTGCTCAAGCCTTAGAGTCAGATGAAGCTAAAAAACTGTTTTTAAAAACTTTAAAATTAGTAGAAAACAATGTTCCTATAGATCTTATTTTATATAATCAGAATGAAGACCCGTCTCATCACGAATTAGAGAAAATTTCAGATACACCTGATGACGATTTAATTCAATTAGCAATTGATTTATTTAAAATTAATGTAGGTAATGGTGTACCAGAATCTCTTGCAAAACAACAGATAATGAATTCTGTACCTTTTAATCTTTTCCCACTAATAAATGACTATTTAAAATGAGTAATATAAACGATACTGCTAGAATGATAGCTCACTCTTTATTAGATCATGAGAAAAAAAAGGGAGAGGTAACTGAAGAAGTAATTTTCAATATAATAGAAAAAGTATCCGCCATTGATATAATTCCAGGCCAGCAAATAGACAAAGAAAGTTTATTTGAAACTTTAATGTCCGATTTAAGTATAGGAGCAGGCTCTATTACTTCTATGATAGATGATATAGAGCCTTGGTTAAATAATGAAAAAGCTAATATTGGTAAATTTGAATTATGGCAAAGGTATAAGATTTATTTAAAAAAGAAAGACCCATCTTTTCCAACTGCTTCTTTAGATGATTTTACAGATAAAATTCTTGATAAATGCGTAAATCCTAAACAAGAAGGCTCCTGGGATAGAAGAGGGATGGTGGTTGGGCACGTACAGTCCGGAAAAACATCGAATTATGTTGGTTTAATAAATAAAGCTACAGATGCAGGTTATAAGTTAATTATTGTTATGGCTGGAACTATTAGTTCTTTAAGGAGGCAAACACAAGAAAGAATAGATGCAGGATATATAGGAAGAGACAGTTCTGCTTATCTTAGAAATAAAAGAGAAAATAGAATAAAAGGGGTTGGTGAACAAAAAGTTAAAACAGACATATACCCACTAACTTCTTCCTATTATCTTAAGGGAGATGAAGGAGATTTCAGTACTAAACAATTATTTAATTCTAATATTCCGATAGGTAAAAACCCTGTTGTTTTCGTTATAAAAAAGAACAAGACTATTCTCGAAAATTTAGTTGATTGGCTAGCTCATGATGAAAATATAAAAACAGTAGAAGGACGAAAAAAATTAATGAATATACCTGCTCTTATTATTGATGACGAGGCAGATTATGCATCTGTTAATACCTCAAAAAATGATAATGAAGCTAAAACAATTAATAGATTAATTAGAATATTACTTAATCTTTTTGATCAAAACACCTTCATTGGATACACAGCTACCCCTTATGCAAATTTATTTATTTCTCAAGAAAATAATGATGAGTACACGGCAACTGTGAAAAACAAAGAATATTATGTAGGAAATGATTTGTTTCCAGAACACTTTATTTTAAATATAAAATCAGCAAAAAATTATATTGGAGCCTCAGCATTGTTCGGACTAGAGGATCAAAATACAGGGGAAAGTCAAGAGCCTTTAGATATCTTTAGACCAATATATAGTGATGAATATAATCCTCCACTATACGAAAAAATTAACAAGCATAATAAAGATGACTTACCTGAATATCTGCCTGATAGTTTAAAGTATGCGATTAAATCATATATTTTGACTTGTGCAATCAGAAGGCTAAGGGGACATGAAAAAAAACACAATTCAATGCTTATACATGTTGCTTTATACGTTAAATGGATTGACAGAGTAGCATTACTTGTAAATGAACTAATCAAAGAATTTACTAATAACATAGAATCAAATGATATTGAATTTATTGATGAAATCAAACTCATTTATGAATCTGACTTCAAACCAACAACTCTGAGTGTTTTAGAAAACCTCAGTTATAAAGACAATAGAATTAAAACTCACACTTGGGAGGAAGTAAAAAAAGAAATTAGAACAGCTATTAAAAAGTTTGATGTAAGAGCTGTTCATGGTACAACATCCGTATCAAAATTAGATTATCATAACATTTCTAATATCGATTACGATAGGTATGAAAATGGTTTAACAGTTATCGCGATTGGAGGAGGTAAATTATCTAGAGGAATTACACTTGAAGGTTTATCTGTAAGTTACTATTTAAGAACAACTAAAATGTATGATTCTTTAATGCAAATGGGTAGGTGGTTTGGTTACAGGCCAGGATACGTAGATTTATGTAGATTATTTACTAATGAAAGAATTTTTAATTGGTTTAACCACATTACAATGGCAACTGAAGAAATGAGAAATGATTTTGATATTATGAGTTCTCAAAATTTAAAGCCATCAGATTTCAGATTAAAAGTTAGAAATCATCACGGGTTACTCGCCGTTACAAGTGTTTCAAAACTTCATCACTCTACTAATATTAAAATTTCTTTTTCAGGAAGAAATTTACAGACATATTTATTAAACAAGGATATAGTTTCAATTCAAAATAATTTTAATCAGTTACAGATACTAACAAAGAAGTTAAGTAATCCAATTAAAATTAATACTGATAGAGGGAATAAATTAAGACATTTAATGTTTAAAAATGTGAATATAGAGCCACTTACACAATTTATAAATGGATATCGCATAAATATACCCTCTATAAATAATCAGGTAATAACAGATTATATTATTGCACAAAATTCAATTCAAAGCATTAAAGAATGGACAATTTGTATTATTTCCAATACATCTGAAAAAGTTGATCTGTATGATGAAAAACTCCAAGTAATTGATAGGAAAAACAATAATAGAATTAAACATGATCCAAATTATTATAACTTAATTTCTGATGGAGAAGAAATAAAAATGACTTGTAACGTTAGAAATCAAACAGAGTCCGATCAACTTTATAAAATCACTAAAAACTCGATTGACATTAGAGAGGATAGGCAAGTTGATTTAAAAACTCAAGGGTTAAAATCTAATATTAAAATAAAAGAAGAAAGGAAAAAAGAGAAAAAGGGCTTATTGCTTATTTACGGACTAGACGAAAGAGGTACTACTGGCTTAGAAAACAATCTTCCTGTTGTAGGCTATAGCCTACATTTTCCGGAACTAGAGAATGAAATTAAAACATCATATACTGCAACAATATTTGATGATTTTGATGAAGATGTAATGGTAGAAATTGACAGTATAATTAAATAAAATAATCATGATAGATTTAAAATCAATATGGGCAGGACATAGACCAAATGATGAAGAGTTAATTATAAAAACTAAAATAGAGGAAATCCCTCAATTTAATTGTTTTGCAGCTACCAACCATAAAACAGGTAATCACTTATTTCTTATTGAGTTATCTAGTCATGTAGTAATCCCTGATTTTAAGAAATTAAGTTTCAAAGGGGTCAGAATAGATGCTTTTGATTTTAAATCAAAAAAACAACTAAATATTTATTTGATTGATGGAGGCCTTAAAGATATTTTCGCACTATTTATTGAGAATATTATAAAAGAAATAATAGAATTGTCAACGGAAAATGAGGCTGTAATGACCGTTTGTAATGTTATCGAAAAATGGAGAAAACTATTTGATAAATTAAACCCTCAAGGATTAACAATTGAACTACAGAAAGGTCTATTAGGAGAGCTTTTGTTTTTGAATGATTTGATTGCAAGTCAATTCATTCCTGACCATGTTTTAAGCTCTTGGACAGGACCAGATTTTGAAGATAAGGACTTCACCCTAGGATCAACTTGTTTTGAAATTAAATTTACAACATCTAAATTACCTAGAATTAAAATTACTAGTGAGCGACAGCTAGACACTTCAAATATTGACCATCTTTTTTTAAATAATTATATAGCAGAAAACGTAAAAGAAAATGGCACTTCACTTAATTCAATAGTGGACATTATTCGCGAAAAAATATCTAACAATTCAGCTACACTAAAATCTTTTAATGAGAAGCTTGAATTAGCTAATTATCTAGACGAACATAGAGATAATTATAATTTTCAATACGGAATAAAATCAAATTCTTTATATCAAGTTAAAGAGGATTTCCCTAAGCTAACAACAAGAGTTATTCCTCAAGGAATATACAATACATCATATTATATAGAAAATTCTGCAATTGATGATTATAAAGTTGATTTTAAAACAACAATTAATTTATTAAAAAATGAATAGAGCTTTAAGTAGTTATATAGATGAGGTGAAGTCAGAGGTTGCTGCGTTAGTTTATTCTGAAGGCGAAGGAGCTAGTTTTGAAGATAAATTTACTGAATACTGCCTTGAAACTCTTGAGTCAATTGATAAAACTGAAGGGGCAAGAGTATTGTCGTTTGTTCATCCTAACTCTAAAGGAGGTATTGATTGGAAAATTAATGGTTATTGTTTAAAAGACGCTTATAAAGACGATAGTAATAAAAGTTATTTCGAAACTTTAGAGCTTTTCGTTACACATTATGTTCAAGAGGATTACTCTTACAACATCTTAAAGTCTGATTTTGAAAAAGTCGTTAATCAAATCAAACGCTTCATTAATGGTGCGTTTAAACGTCATATTGATTACATAGACTCTTCAAATGAAGAATTAACAGAGCTATTAAAAATTATTGCTAAACAAAGTCAACTTTTTGATAGAGTAAATATTAACCTTCTCATGAATGGGAGCTCAAATCAGAAGAATGAAAAAATAATAATTAAAGGTCTAGAAGAGTTAAGCATTAATCTTCATGTATGGGATATAAACAGGTTTTTTAGGGTAAATGAAACCAACAGTAATAGAGAGCCAATAGAGATTGATTTTTCAGACTATCTAAAGAATACTCAAAACGGAATTCAATGCCTAAAAGTTCCAAGTATAAATGAATTATATGACTGCTATCTAGCTATTATACCAGGATCATTATTAGCGAGCCTATATAAAGAATTTTCTAATGAATTGTTAGAAAGTAACGTGAGAGCCTTCCTTGGGCAAGCAGGTAAATTCAACAAAGGTATTAGGGATACTATAAGGGAGAAGCCTCAAATGTTTTTGCCATATAATAACGGAATTACGGCTACAGCTAATGAAGTAGAAACCAAATCAATTGACAATAACTTATTCATTACCAAATTAAATGATTTTCAAATAGTGAATGGAGGACAAACAACAGCTTCGTTGTACCACACTCAAAAAAAATATAAAGATGAGGTAGACTTAAACAGTATTTCTGTTCAAATGAAACTAACTGTTATTAAAGATATTGATCAAAAGAATATTGAAGTCCCCAATATTGCAAGGTATGCCAATAGCCAGAATAAGGTTTCGGAACTAGATTTATCATCTAATAACCCATATTTTGTTAAAATTGAAAGTCTATCAAGGAAAAAATATGTTATAAATCCTGAAAACACAAACCAATCGGTTTTATGGTTTTTTGAAAGAGTTAAAGGGCAATATAAGGAGTCATCAAATAAGCTGACTACAAGTATGCAGAAAAAGTTTAAGGAACAAAATCCAACTAAATTTAAGTTTGTAAAATCAGATGTTGCAAAGTACATTAACCTTTGGGATCTTAAACCTTTTATGGTTGCTAGAGGTTCTCAAAAGAACTTTATATACTTCACTAAAAACATAAATGAGTTAGTTGAAAAAAACAAATTACCAGGTGAAAACTTCTATAAAAAACTAATTGCTAATGCAATTATCTTTAGGGCTGTTGACAAACTTTTTGGGAGAAAAAATGTTAATGCAATTGGTGATACTAATCTAAAGTCTTATTCAGTAGCATACACAATAGGATATTATCATTTCCTAACTGAAAATAAAACAGATTTATGGAAAATATACACAGAACAAAAATTAGACGATTCATTAACAAATTTGTTTAAAAAATTATTAGTCTTTGTATATAGCCACCTAATAAAAAATGCCGCTAATACACTTATTTCAGAATATGCTAAAAAAGAAAATTCGTGGAAAAAATTATTGACTGAAAATCATAAAATTGAGCTATCGCAAATAAAACATTATATAATTAGTGAGGCTGAATTTGAAAAAAGAAAGGGAGAAAAAGATTTAGAAAACAAAAATGAAGATAAAATATTTGCTGTAAGTGAAATTAAAAAATATGGAGTGAAATTTTGGGATGGAATTAAAATTTATTTAGGGACCAAAAAAATAGACTTCGATTATTATGAATTATCAGATTTAGTTAGAAGTATTAAAAACAATAAAAACCTCAGCGCTAGAAATATTTTTGTTGGTAAAAAGGTGTTAAAATATATCCTATCAAATAAAATTAGTGTGGATGAAATTAAGAGCTTATCTAAATTAAAGGAAAAAGAAATTATTGAAATAAAATTTGCTTATGATAGGCTTAGTAATCTCAAATCACAAGACTGGAAAAGAATTATAGCATTAGGAGAGCAAACAAAATTATTTGAATATAAAGAATTGTCAAACATTAAATATGTAAGCTCTAAAGTCTTAAGAAAAGACCCTGTCAAAGAAGAGTCATTAATTAAATGCTATAATTCACTAAATAAGGTGAAAAAATTCGGAATAAAAATATAACTCTTTTAAATTAAGTAATACAGAGCTAATCAATGCATATTCAGAAATTTAGATATTAATGAAAGATACAAATAAGTTATATACTGGGTTCAGAGATTTTGTGGTTTCAGAAAAAATAAAGGACTGCGACAATAAGTATTTTAGTAGGAAAAAACCTTCATATAAATTCATTATACCATTTGTATATAAATATATTAACATAGAAACTCTCAAAAGTGAATTTGCCGATACAAGTCAAACTAGATTAATCACTTTTTTTTATTCATCTTGTTTTTTCAGCGTTAACCTGAAAGCTCTTTGCAGCCTCACCAAGGAGTATTGCCATGTGCTTGAAATGCGTTAGCTAATTCTTCACTTTTGTTTTCATAAGCTCTGTCACTGTCACTGCAAAAGGAATTCCAGCAGCTATCCCATCATTATTCTTCGATTTAATATTTTTGTATTTTTCTAATTCTTTAAAATTAAAACTTGCTTCGTTAAAGTCTGTACTTTCTTCTTTTTCAATATCAATCACTAAATAATAATCTCTAAGTTTTTTAGTTTTATAACCATCCGGTAAAAGCTTTCCTTGAATAACTCTTGGTCCTTTACTTTTTAACTTGAAAATTTTATTTGCTGTATCTTTTCCTAATTCTCTTAGAAGTAAATATTTCGCATTTACAACATTGGTTTCTAAAATTAATGATCCTCTACCGTCATCCATTCTGAAATTATATTTACCTTCTTTCTTGTACCATTTAATATTCAAATTATTCCTGCAACACCCAACTAAGACAAATGTTTCATCTGGAATTAATTTTTCTTTTTTAGCTGAGTCCAAATATTCAGGCATTGACTCATTTAGAATATTCGTATCATCTTTTTTATCTTTATGAATATCGTAGATTTTAACTGCAGTATATTCTCTTTGAGAAGCTCTATCAATAAAGTTTGCTACAATCTTTTTAATGAAGGTTTTTAAATGCTCTTTGTCTTTATTGTCGTTGTTTGGTTTAACTACAAAAGCACCTAAGCCAGGAATTAATTCATGAAAGCCTCTAAATGGTGTGTCTTTGCCTTCTCCTGGATATAAAACATAAGCACCTCCTGTTCTTCTTATTGCATCTTTGTAAGCATGCATTTTGAGTAGGTCCTGATTTTTAAAGGTTCCTTTTTTAATTTCTTCTGATTCTTCTTCAATAAGTTCTTTATTTTCTTGCTCGGATAATTCTTCGTCTTTTGATTTTGATATTAATTCATAAAAGTTTTTGACTTTGTATTTTGCATCAAAGTGAATGTGTGTAATCAATTCTGTCTTTTCGGCATCTTTTGCTTCTGTTATTTCTTCTGGCCAAATGGATAAAGTGTAATCGGGTCGAAGAGTGGTTGTATAACTCCCAGAACTAGGAAAAGTTTTTCCTCCACCAAAAGAACGGTTATAAGAAAATTGAATATTTAGATTTCTTGAAGCTGATTTATATACACCTTTCATTGCAATGGCTGTTCCTTGCTTTAAGTTAAGGGACAATTCACCTTTATCATATTGAATTAATTCTTCAATACTTTTTGATTCAATATCAAAAACTTCGTTAAACAACTCTAATAATTTAAAAAATAACCAATATTCATATAACGTAGCAATGTCTTTTTTACCAGCATCATAAACATTATCGCCACCATGCCAAATCAATTTTGCCGCTAAGTCAAATTTTAGCCAAGCATTTAATACTTCTCTATAGCCGCTTTTTCTTTGAAGAACTGGACTATTTAGTTTTAATGATGTTGGTCTTGATATTTGTTTAAAAAAAGACTGATTTAATAAAGTAGAAATTTTAGTTACAAGTAATCCTGATTTAAATTTTGCAGTTGAATACTTTTCAAATTTCAATTCACAATTTTCGCAGAAAAATAGAAATTTTTCTAAGGCATATTTAATAAAGCGATTTTCAGATGTATCTATAGATTCTATTTTCCGTGTACTATCAATCTTTGTTGGTATAGAGTTTAATCCAAAAGATTTATTTAAATAATGATCTCTGCTTAGCTCTAAACGGTTACTTTTTGTAACCAATTGCCTGATATTCTTTTGATTAAATCTTCGAATTCCTCGAATGTCTTTCTCCTCACGTTCCTCTTCCCATCTTGTTGTAGGACTAGACACTATTTTTTGAATGGCCTCCTCAAACTCTAAAGAATCGATTAGTGATTTTACAAATGAAAACCGTTGATATAAGGTTTGACTATCAGTATCAAAATTCGTTTCGAAATGCTGATTAATTGGCGAATCTATCTGCATGATTAAGTCCGTGCACCTCTCTGTAATGCTCTCAAGCATATAGCGATAGTCAGACCTATATTCACTTTTTACAGAACGTACTTCAATAGGTAATAATGTCGAGTAATTTTCAATTTCTAGCGAATGAGTACCTACAAAAACATTTGGATTAATGCTACCTTTGTGTTTGCCAAATTTGGAATGACTAACAATTGTGTTTTTTTTACTTCCTTCTTTAAATTTTATTGTTTCTTCAGAAAATTGATATTCATAAGTGCAACCTTCTTTGAGTTGAATTTTAGCTTCTCCATATTGTATAACATCTTCATCAGAAATTTCAAAAAGTGTGTTTTCTTCCCCCTTTATTTCTAAAATCAAACCATGTTTTATATGTGAAAGTTCAATTTCCATTTTTATGCTTCAGCGTAACTTGCAAAACCATTATCAACTGCATTTTTATACATTCTACAAATTTTCTCGAACGATATTTTATATCTAACATTAGTATCAGAATTAAGCTCTGTCTCAGTTAAGTTATTGCTTAGGTATTTATCTAAGTATTCCTCTTTGATATTTGACTTATCTATCAAACAAAAACCGCCCAAAACTGGAAGTACTTTAGTTAACTTGTTTCGTGAACCGTGCAATTTGGGGAGCAATTTCTGCATTATGGCTAAGTCAAGAAGGTTTTCACCCGCTTCGCCCAATTCTTTAAGCATATACATTAACCTTCCAATTTCACTTGCAGTTCTATATCCGAATTCAGCTCCAGATTTTTTTAATTCGGAAAAGAACAGTTTTAAATCTTCCTCTACAGGTTTCAAATTCTTATCTGTTTCAAGCAATGCCATACTCATAAAACTTTGCCCCATATTTGCACCTTGAGCATTAAGGATATTCATATTTAGTTTTATATCGCTTGAAATAAAATTTTCTAAATCCTTTTCAGTTAATCTAAATTCAATGGTATTAGCTCTATCCAAAACCTTTGGACTAAACATATAGGTGGTTTCATCAATATTTACGGTTCCGACAATGAATAAATTCTTAGGAAGTTTTATCGCGGAAGGAATAATTAATGATTCATTTTCGATTTTATGTAAAGGGATTTTGTCGCCAGATTCCATTGTGCTTAAAAAATCTGCAAAATATCGTTCAACGTGACTCAAATTCATCTCATCTAATATTAAGAAGTATGGTTTAGTAGCTTCATTGGTATTATTAATATTTTGTTCTGCTCTAATCATTAAATCTAATACACCATTTTCAGGATTTACATATTCTTCCTTATTAAGTGCGTTAGGGTAGCCTAAAAGAGGTTCACGATTTGTCCAATCGGCACCAACAGGAACAATCGAATATTGAGATTTGTCAGCTGTAATCCATTGCGCAAAAGCTTGCGCCAATTTTGTTTTACCAGAACCTGAAAGACCACTAC
>TARA_B110000879_G_scaffold63048_2_pt1 | contig 12017 bp, 14 predicted proteins | sample TARA_B110000879 | Tara Oceans TARA_B110000879 (sample SAMEA4398094) | marine metagenome | biome: Polar Biome; feature: [SRF] surface water layer (ENVO:00010504); material: water (ENVO:00002006), including particulate matter (ENVO:01000060) such as... | depth 5 m
TTCCTGGGGCTTGACCAATAATAACAATTTTAGCATTTTTATGGGCAACAACAACAGGGTTTGCACCCAAATCCAGGTGTGGTTCACAAAGGGTGCATTTTTTTATTTCGGCTAATAATTTTTTCATCTTAATACATAAATCCAAATAAATATAGTGGAATTATATTTAACGCACCCACTTCCAGATCATCTCTAACGATAAAACCATTTTCAAGTCCTTTAATCTGCTTTGTGGGCTTGTTTTTTTTGCCAATTTCAAAAGTATATTTCTTGTTGATGAGGAAGTCGCCTTTTTCTGCCAAATGAATTTCGTGAATATGCTTCATCTGATTTGCAAAAAAAGTCTCTCTTATGATACCAATTTCCGCTTTTTTCCTGTCTAAAGCATAGATTAAATTGGTGTTATTCAAAAATAAATTTTCTGGTTTGTTAAATAGCGCTCTTTTGTAAATACGCTTGCTAAAAATTGTTCTTGAAGTGAAAAAAATTTCTCCATAATTGTTGTTTATAAAAACAAGTATAGTAATATATTGTTATTTCAAATAACATTAATTATAAATATTGTTATTTTAAATAACACAAACAATTATTTTATGAGCAAATAATCGTTTTAAAAAGCCAGGCTTTTAAGTGTGTGTTTTATGAAATTACGAGTGTATAGCTGTAATAAGGGTAAAGTTCTAATTGCTTCCAGATGATTTTTTTGTAGCTGTTATCTTCGTTTTGGAACTTTGGGAGTGTCATTGAATTATACACTACTGAGCTAGTCTTTCAGTACTATTCCACAAGTTCAACTTTAGATAAAAAAGAATCAAGTTCAGTTTCTGTACAAAAATGAAAATCGCTTTCAGCTTTGTCTTGAAAAAAATACATTAAATTCATTTGATTTTTAAAAACTCTAAATGAATTTCCTTCATAATTGTATATAGAGAAAACGTTTTGTGAATTTTTATTTGAAACAACTACAGTTTCAAGAGTTCTAGAGGGGCTTAAATATTCAGTAAGTATTGTTTTAAACTCATTCATCTATAAAACATGTTACTTCTTCCCCTCAACAATTACAACAATTTCTCCTTTTGGAGGTTTTGCGGTATAGTGAGCTAGCACTTCAGTGGCAGTTCCTCGAATGGTTTCTTCAAACATTTTGGAGAGTTCTCTAGAAACAGAAACCTGTCTGTCTGCGCCAAAATATTCAGCAAAGTGCCCGAGTGTTTTTATCAATTTATGAGGCGATTCATAAAAAATGATGGTTCTTGTTTCTTCTGCTAATAAAAGCAATCGTGTTTGTCTTCCTTTTTTAACAGGCAAAAAACCTTCAAAAACAAACTTGTCATTTGGCAAACCAGAATTGACCAATGCCGGTACAAATGCAGTTGCTCCTGGCAAACAATCTACTTCAATATTATTTTCTACACAGGCTCTTGTTAGTAAAAAACCTGGATCTGAAATTGCAGGTGTCCCCGCATCTGAAATGAGTGCACAGGTTTCTCCAGCTTGGATGCGTTTTAAAACACCTTCAATGGATTTGTGTTCATTGTGCATGTGATGACTGTGCATTTGCGTAGAAATTTCAAAATGCTTTAAGAGTTTTCCGCTAGTACGGGTGTCTTCTGCTAAAATAAAAGCGACTTCTTTTAGAATACGAATGGCTCTAAAGGTCATGTCTTCTAAATTCCCTATGGGTGTGGGTACTAAATATAATTTACTCATAATTTTCTAAATCGCTTCGTAGGTTTCTACTGTAATATTTGCAATGACTTCTCCAGTGTGTTTTGTTGATAGTGGTTCAAACAACAACACATGCACTTCTTCTTTGGCAATGGGTTTGTGTGCAACTCCTTTTGGAACAATATAAAATTCACCTTTGTTTAGAGTCACTGTTTTTTTGTGCATTTCAATATCCAAAGAACCCTTCATCACCATAAAAAATTCGTCTTCGTGCTCGTGGGTATGAAACACAAATTCTCCTTTTAATTTTGCCAACAAAATTTGTTGCCCATTTAGTTCTCCTACTTTTTTTGGTGACCAATGGTCAGAAAATAAATTGAATTTTTCTTGAAGATTAATGACACTCATAAGGACAAATTTACAAAGAATTGGACGAATTTTGCGTTACCGATTGCAGCAATTGTTTGAGCTCTCTCGCTTTTTGCGAGAAGCGAGTGCGAAAAGCGGGGCATTTCTCTTTAGAAATGAACGCCCAAAGCATTATTATTCAATTGAAAATGTCTAATTTTGCAACTTAAATTTTCAAAAGAAATGTATAGAAGTCATTCTTGTGGCGAGTTAAGAGCATCGCACATCAATACAGAGGTAACCTTGGCAGGTTGGGTTCAAAAATCGCGTGACAAAGGGTTTATGGTTTGGGTAGATTTACGAGACCGTTACGGAATTACGCAATTAATTTTTGATGAAGCGCGTACACCTAAAGCAATGATTGAAAAAGCAAAATCTTTAGGAAGAGAATTTGTAATACAAGTTACGGGTACTGTGATTGAGCGTGAATCTAAAAACGCAAAAATGACAACGGGAAATGTTGAAGTGTTGGTTTCTAAATTAGAAATTTTAAACGAAGCGTTAACGCCCCCTTTTACGATTGAAGACAATACTGATGGGGGAGAAGACATCAGAATGAAATACAGATATTTAGACATTAGAAGAAACCCTGTAAAAGACAGTTTGATCTTTCGTCATAAGGTTTCTATGGAAGTGAGAAAGTACCTTTCAGATCAAGAATTTATTGAAGTTGAAACGCCTTATTTAATAAAATCTACGCCGGAAGGGGCAAGAGATTTTGTAGTGCCTTCACGCATGAATGAAGGGCAGTTTTATGCCTTGCCACAGTCTCCACAAACATTTAAGCAATTGTTGATGGTGGGTGGAATGGATAAGTATTTTCAGATTGTAAAATGCTTTAGAGATGAAGATTTACGTGCAGACAGACAGCCAGAATTTACGCAAATTGACTGTGAAATGGCCTTTGTTGAACAGGAAGACATTTTAAATATTTTTGAAGGATTGACACGTCATTTACTAAAAGAAATTAACGGCGTTGAGGTGGCAGAGTTCCCAAGAATGCTCTACGACGATGCCATGAAAATGTACGGAAACGATAAGCCAGACATTCGTTTTGGAATGGAATTTGGCGAGTTAAATGCAGTTGCACAGCACAAAGAATTTGGTGTTTTTAACAGCGCTGAATTGGTGGTTGGAATTGCAGTGCCGGGCGGAAATGCTTATACAAGAAAAGAAATAGACAAATTAATAGACTGGGTACGAAGACCACAAGTGGGTGCTTTAGGCATGATTTATTGTCGTGTAAATGAAGATGGAACGTTTAAATCTTCGGTGGATAAATTTTACGATCAAGAAGACCTTGCCAAATGGGCTGCAGCAACCAATGCAAAACCTGGAGATTTAGTCTGTGTGTTATCTGGTGAAACGAATAAGGTAAGAGCACAATTATCTGCTTTAAGAATGGAATTGGCAGAGCGATTAGGATTGAGAGATCCAAAAGTATTTGCTCCTCTATGGGTGATAGATTTTCCATTGTTAGAACTCGATGAAGAAACGGGTCACTACCATGCAATGCACCATCCATTTACCTCACCAAAACCAGGGCAATTGGAGTTGTTAGATACCCATCCTGGAGATGTAAAAGCAAATGCATACGATTTGGTTTTAAACGGAAATGAAATTGGAGGAGGATCAATTCGTATTCACGATAAGCAAATACAAGCAACCATGTTGCGTCATTTAGGTTTTTCTGAAGAAGATGCCAAAGCACAATTTGGATTCTTGATGGATGCTTTTGAATATGGAGCACCACCTCATGGAGGTTTGGCTTTTGGATTGGATCGATTGGTTGCAATCTTAGGCGGACAAGAAACCATTAGAGACTTTATCGCTTTTCCGAAAAACAATTCTGGACGTGATGTGATGATTGATGCTCCTGCATTTATAGATAAGGAGCAACTTAAAGAGCTGAGCATCAAGTTAGATTTGAAAGCATAAAAATTTTAAATCCCGCTTTTGCGGGATTTTTTATACCTTTAAAGGATGAAAAAATTTACGACACTTTTATTGCTTTTTACAGCAATAATTTCATTTTCACAAACGCTTACTGGAAATCAGCTATTAGAGAAATCAATTCAATTTCATGATCCAAACGGAAATTGGGATACTTTTAAAGGAAGTTTTATTGTAACCATGAAAACACCTAAAAACAGCCCAAGAAAGAGTTATGTAGAAATAAACCTTCCAGAAGATTATTTTTTAGTAAAAGCCATTAAAGACACATTGGTTACCCAGTATACCCTTCGGAAAGGAATTTGTAGTATGGCGATTAATGGAAATACAACGCCTTCGGAAGAGCTTCTAAAGAAACATAAATTAAGCTGTGAACGCGCAAATTTATATAAAAATTATTATACCTATTTGTATGGTTTGCCGATGAAACTAAAAGATGAGGGCACAATTATTCATCAAAAAACAACAACAAAAACCTTTAAAGGAAAAGAATATTTAGTCTTAAAAGTGACCTATACAAAAGAGGTGGGAAAAGACACCTGGTACTTTTATTTCGATCCCAAAACCTATGCAATGGAGGTTTATCAGTTCTTTAAAGAAAAAAAAGAAAGTGGCGAGTACATTTTGTTAACGGGCTTAGAAACAGTTCACGACATAAAAATGCCAAAAGAAAGAGCATGGTATTATAATAAAAACGATGGTTATTTAGGGGTGGATATTCTTTCAAAAACTGCGCAATAAAAATTAAAACCCCTTATTGTGTTGGTGTTTTTTTAATAATCAGGACTATTTCACTCAATAAAACCTAGAAGAGTAAGCATGCGGCCAAAATACAAAGTATTAAAAAAAATTCTAATTTGGAGATATAAATATATTTCTGAAAGACAATTTATTTATATTCTAAGTGTTTTTGTTGGTTTTTTAGCAGGCATTGGGACCTATCTTTTAAAAGATTTAACCTACTTAATTGAGACTGCTTTACAAGGAAATATAATCAAAGACTATCATTATTCCTTTTACTTTATATTTCCAATTATTGGCTTGTTTTTAGTTTATTTCACCAAGAAGTTTATCATAAAAAAAGAAATCGGGCATGGAATTTCGACCACGCTACATGCCATTTCAAAAAGAAACGGAATTATTGCACGTTATAAAATGTACGCTTCACTAATTACAGCGCCCTTAACCGTTGGTTTTGGTGGCTCAGCAGGGTTGCAAGGGCCTGCAGTAAGTACAGGAGCAGCTTTGGGGGCTAATATTGCGCAGTTGTTTCATATGAATGCTAAAACTCGAATGTTACTTATAGGATGTGCAACCGCAGGCGCCATGTCTTCCATGTTTCAAGCGCCCATAGCAGCTATTATTTTTGCAGTAGAAATATTTAGCTTAGATCTGGCTTTTGCATCCTTAGTTCCACTCTTGTTAGCTTCAGTTTCTGCAATAATTACCTCCTATTTTTTTGTAGGTACAGATGTCCTTTTTCGCTTTCAATTAATCGATGTTTTTCAAGTGGAAGATATTCCTTTTTATATCATTTTAGCTTTTTCAACAGGAATCGCTTCCGTTTATTTTTCAAAAATGTATTTTGCCATTACACTCTTTTTTGAACGTTTTAAAAGTCCCTTTAAAAAATTCATCCTTGGAGGTATTGCTATCGGTGTGATGCTTTATTTAATTCCTCCGCTATACGGTGAAGGGTATGGGTTAATTAATAACTTATTGCAAGGAAATACCGCAAAAGCATTAAAAGACATTCCCTATAATATCGATTTACAGAATGTTTATATGGTCGTTTTTATGCTGTTGATTATTGCCGTTTTTAAAGCAATTGCAATGACCACTACTTTTGCCGCCGGTGGAGTAGGAGGTGTTTTTATTCCTACATTATTTATGGGAGCCTCTCTTGGTAATGCAATCGCAAAAGTGATCAACCAATTTGGGTTTTCAGTCTCTGAGTCTAATTTTACACTTATCGGAATGACTGGGTTAATGGCTGGAGTACTTCATGCACCTTTAACCGCTATTTTCTTAATTGCAGAGATTACTGGTGGGTATGAATTGTTTGTCCCTTTAATGTTGGTTGCAGCAATAAGTTTTGCTTTTACAAAATATTTTATCTCCAATTCGATTTATACTGTAGAGTTGGCAAAAAGAGGTGAACTTATTACACATGACAAAGATAAAAACGTATTAATGATGCTGCGGATAGAGAAGTTAATTGAAAAAAACTTCAACCCCATTAGACTGGGTATGAATTTGGGAGAAATGCTAAAGAAATCAGTAGCAAAATCAAAAAGAAATATTTTTCCTGTATTAGACGAAGAAAAAAGGTTTTTAGGGATTGTTTTATTAGATGATATCCGTTCGATCATGTTCGATCAAACACAATATGAGACCACCTTTGTGTCCGATTTTATGAAATCTGCACCCGAAATTATATTTCATAACGATTCTGTAGAGAAAATCATGCAAAAATTTAAAGACAGTGGTGCATGGAATTTACCCGTTGTTAAAAATGAGAAATATGTTGGTTTTATTTCGAAGTCCAAACTGCTATCAGCTTACCGAAATAAACTCATTGAAGTTACCCCTTCGTAAAAAGATGGTTTTTCTTAAAACCGTAATAAATTGCATCTCAAAATAGGATTTGTGCAATCTCTTTAAAATAAGTGCTCACATAAAAACAATGAAATGAATTTCAATACTAGTTTTCAGAGAGAACTTTTGTAATTTTGCAGGATGAAAGTCCTTTTAAAAATAATGTTTATAATTTTTGTTACTTGGGTAGCAATTGGTATTTATTTGATACATATTGATCATGAAAAAGCACAAATCATTATGGGTTTAAGTATTTTTTATTTCTCATTTCTGTTGATGCCAATTTTCATTTATTATAGATACAAAGACGGGAAATACAAGAAATACATCCTAAACGACCAAAAGTTGCGAGATGCCTTTAATCAACAAGGGAAAAAATAATATTTTAGTTCTTGTGCGTTTTTTAGGAGTGATTAATGTTCTTTTTACCTCAATACATAACACAAACACCTCTTCTTTTAATATTAAAGTTCCGTTGCCATTTTGAACGTTACAATATCTATGTGCCCTACGATATTGCTATCTATGTAAACGAATGAGTAATAAGAAGTAAAGTAAACGTGTAAAATTTGAATTAATACCAAAAACCTCAATTTGTATTGGGGTTTTTTCTATTGAAACAACAAGATTTGTTTTACTTTTGTACCCTATGATAGATCAAAGAGAAGCAATATCAGAAAAAGCCGTTTTAATTGGTGTTATTACCCAACAACAAGATGAATCGAAATCCACAGAATACTTAGATGAGTTAGAGTTTTTAACGGAAACTGCCGGAGGTGTTACCGTAAAACGTTTTGTTCAGAAAATGGAAAAACCAAACCCTAAAACTTTTTTAGGAGTGGGAAAATTAGACGAAGTTAAAAATTATATTGAAGCAAAAGGAATTGGTACCGCTATTTTTGATGACGAACTTTCTCCAGCACAAATACGGAATATTGAAAAAGTTTTGGACTGCAAAATTTTAGATAGAACCAATTTAATCTTAGATATTTTTGCGCAAAGAGCACAAACAAGCTCTGCAAAAACACAAGTAGAATTAGCACAACACCAATATTTATTGCCACGTTTAACAAGACTTTGGACGCATTTAGATAAGCAAAAAGGGGGAATTGGTTTGCGTGGACCTGGTGAAACAGAAATTGAAACAGACAGGCGTATTATTCGTGATAAAATAGCCGTTCTTAAAAAGAAGTTGTCAACCATAGACAAGCAAATGGCGGTTCAAAGAAAAAACCGTGGAAAAATGGTGCGTGTAGCTTTAGTTGGTTATACCAATGTTGGAAAATCTACGTTGATGAATGTAATCAGTAAAAGTGATGTTTTTGCCGAAAACAAACTCTTCGCAACCTTAGATACCACGGTTCGAAAAGTAGTAATTAAAAACATTCCTTTTCTGATGACGGACACTGTTGGTTTTATTAGAAAACTACCAACACAGTTAATAGAGTCTTTTAAATCGACACTAGATGAGGTTCGTGAGGCAGATTTGTTATTGCATGTGGTTGATATTTCGCATCCAAATTTCGAAGATCATATAGCTTCCGTAAATTCAGTCTTAGCAGATATTAATTGTGCCAACAAACCCACTGTGATGGTTTTTAATAAGATTGATGCCTACAAGTACGAAACAATTGATGAAGACGATTTAATTACTGAAAAAACCAAAGAACACTTTACATTAGAAGATTGGCAAAAAACGTGGATGAATGATTATGATGTAGAGAGTATTTTTATTTCTGCCTTAAATAAAGACAATTTAGAGGACTTTAAAGAGAAAACATATAATGAAGTGAAACGAATTCACATTGAACGTTTTCCGTATAATAATTTTTTATATGACGAGTATACTGAGTAATAGCGAAGTATAAGAAATAAATTTAAGATACCGATTGCCGAAAAAGCCTCAAATGATAATTTGAGGTTTTTTTGTTTTATTAGAACGCATAGCTCATTCCTAACAGCCAATAGGATTGTAGCTTATTGGCTACCGTTTTAAATACCGCATTTGTATCAGTCATTAATGCGTTGTTTAAAGCCTCTTGTTTGTTTTGTCGCAAGCCAAGTTCAAAACCAAGCCCAATTTTTTTAAATAAAGTATAGCCAAGTGCATTCGTCAATGCCCAGTTAGACAAGTCATTTGATTTATAACTTTGGTAGATTGATAAATTCGATTTTACACTTAATTTTTTGATTTTTGTTGCGTAATCGGCGACCACTTTTGCCCCTAAAGAAGATTCAAAAACAGTCTCCCCTTTACTAAAAACAAAATTGTAGTTTCCTGGGTGGACTACAACGACCAATTTATTTATAGGCGTCCAGGTAAAACCACCCCCAAAATCTAAATAGCCAGGATCATTAAAGTTATCAATTAGAGAAGTTCTATATTCAATCAAAGCAGAAGCTGCCCATTTTTTGTTGATTCGTTTTCCGTATAAAGACGAGATCGTAAAAACATCTGTGGCGGTTTCAAAACCGGCATCTCCATCTACAGATTTATCATCTAATTTTACCCAACCCAAATTTACAGTTCCAGAGTTTTTCCAGAAAAAAGTTTCTTTAATTAAATTAGCAAATCCATTGATGGTGATTCCAATATTCCCCGCACCAGCATTGGGGGCAGTTCTTGAGTACCAATTTTTAAACCCTGAAAGGCTTCCGCCAATGGTTCCGAAAGCACCAACTCTCCATCCTGGAAGTGCATCTATTTTTGCTTGTAAAATAGCGACCTCCCCTTTTAGTTTTGCAATTTGTGTTTTTTTAGGTGCTTGTTCTTTTTTGAGTTCAGCAGCAGTTTGTGCGCTCATAGAAAAGCTACAACTCACGAATAAAAGAGCGTATATTATTTTTTTCATTTTTAAAATGATAATAATGATTTACCTGAAAATAAAATTATTTTTTTGCTTTGTAAATAGGGACTGTAGAACAGGCTTCTCCAAATAAAATAGAAGTAGCTATCGGTTGTAATTTACCAATCAAAAAAGCGAATGCACTATTGGGAATTGGTTTTTCAGCACAGCCTTTTATAATTACAGGCGAGTCTGCAAAGTGCTTAAAATCTACAAATTCCAATAATTCTTGGTAAATTACGGTTTCTAACAATGTTAAATCACCAATAACAACCTTGTTTGCAAACGGAGTTATTTCTGCAGCAATAAGCATAAAAGCCCAAGATGGGATTATTGCATCAACAGAACTATGAACTGCAACAAAACAGTTTTTGTATTGAGACCAATCATGGTTTTTAACGGAAATTCTAAAATCGATTTCTTTTAAAATGATTTCTTCAAACAACCAATCTTTAATATCAAACAAGACTCTTTTTCCTTCAGGATAAATCTCCTCAAGATCAAAAGTTTTCAGTTTACTATTTGCAACACGGTTAATTATTTCTTTTTCCATTTTTTTAGGTTTCAAAATTTGACAAGGAATCCTGACTATTCAAAAGGGTTTAACGGTTTTTTAGTTTTGCTAGGAATAAAATTTACCTAAAGCATTCCCAATTCTAGTTTTGCTTCTTCACTCATCATTTCTTGAGTCCATGTAGGATCAAAAGTAATTTCTACTTCACAACTATTAATTTCTTCCAGAGATTTTACTTTCTCTTCAATATCAACCGGCAAGCTTTCCGCAACGGGACAGTTTGGAGAGGTCAAAGTCATTAATATTTTTGCATTGTTTTCTTCAGAGACAAAAACATCATAAATTAAACCTAACTCATAAATATCTACAGGGATTTCTGGATCGTAAATGGTCTTTAAAACACGTACAATTTTATCTCCAATCTCTTCTAATTCTTTATCTGTCATTTTGTAAGTTATTAATTTGCAATTCTTGTTTGTTGTGCAATTGCATACATTTTTATTTGTTTAATCATCGAAACCAAGCCATTTGCTCGTGTAGGGCTTAAATGTTCTTTAAGTCCAATTTCATCGATAAAACGAGTTTCTGCCGTTAAGATATCACTGGGTTTCTGCCCAGAATATACACGAATTAGTAGTGCCGCAATCCCTTTTGTTAAAATAGCATCGCTATCTGCAGTGTATTTTATCATATTATTTTCTAACTCAGAATACAACCAAACTTTAGATTGGCATCCCTTAATTAAATTTTCATCTAATTTAAATTTAGATTCAATTATAGGTAACGATTTCCCTAAGTCTATAATATATTGATAGCGATCCATCCAATCATCAAACATAGAAAACTCACCAATAATTTCTTCTTGTATTTCTTTGATAGTCATTTTTTAAACTTATTTTTACGGCTTTAAAAAAAGTGTTTTTTGCACACTGCAAAATTACGCATAAAATATAAGAAATGAGCAAACTATTAGCAGTTGGAACGGTCGCTTTTGATGCAATTGAAACCCCTTTTGGGAAAACAGATAAAATTTTAGGCGGTTCTGGGTCTTATATCGGATTGTCAGCAAGTCAGTTTGGTGTAGAAACAGGAGTTGTTTCTGTAGTTGGTGGAGATTTCCCAGCCTCACATTTAGAAATGATGAACGCAAAAGGAATCAATACCGATGGTGTTGAAGTTATAAAAGAAGGAAAAACTTTTTTCTGGAGTGGAAAATATCATAATGATATGAACTCACGAGACACTTTAATAACAGAGTTAAATGTTTTAGAAACATTTACACCCGTTGTTCCAGAGAACTTTAAAGATGCTGGTATAGTAATGTTGGGTAATTTACATCCATTAACACAAGCATCCGTTTTAGATCAAATGACAGAAAGTCCAAAATTAGTTGTTTTAGACACGATGAATTTTTGGATGAATATTGCTTTGGAAGATTTGCATACCGTTTTAAAAAGAGTAGATGTTATTACCATTAATGACGAAGAAGCAAGACAGCTTTCTGGAGAATACTCATTGGTCAATGCTGCCAAGAAGATTCATTCAATGGGTCCAAAATACGTAGTAATTAAAAAAGGAGAGCATGGTGCTTTGTTGTTTCATGAGGAAAAAATGTTTTACGCTCCTGCTTTACCCTTAGCAGAAGTTTTTGATCCAACTGGAGCAGGAGATACTTTTGCAGGAGGTTTTTGTGGATATCTAGCCAAAACAGAAGATATTTCTTTTGAAAATATGAAAAATGCAATTATCTATGGCTCTAATTTAGCTTCTTTCTGTGTAGAGAAATTTGGTACAGACCGAATGCAAACTCTTACAGCAGACGAAGTTAAAACACGTTTGCAAGCTTTTAAAGATTTAACCCAATTTGATATAAAATTAGCTTAATTTTAATCCGCAGTTTCGACTGCGGATTTTTTTTTACAACAACAACAGAGAGATTAACAACACACAACTAAAACTAAACTACCAATGAGTGACGCTATTAAACACGAATGTGGAATTGCACTTGTTCGATTAAAGAAACCTTTACA